>CEAR01055352.1_pt1 | contig 230084 bp, 207 predicted proteins | sample 557461 | NCBI WGS metagenome assembly CEAR01 (sample SAMEA3182075, study PRJEB8094) | gut metagenome | biome: human; feature: gut; material: Stool; isolation source: human stools | place: Canada | collected 2012-03-14 | reverse complement strand
TTTGTGCGCAGCCACTGGTCAATAGAGAGCATGCACTGGGGGCTCGACGTCAACCTGCGGCAGGACGGCATCAAGCGCAAGTCACCAAGGGGCGCCAGGAACCTCGACACCATTCAAAGAATAGTTCTCTCCGTATTTTCAATATGGAGAGGGCTGCGTAAAAAGCGTACCGACAAAAACAGGGGCGTGGCGGAACTGATGAGGCATGTGTCCATGAGCTTTACCAGACTTTTGCGGTTCCTGAGTCAAAAATGAAAAAAAACGGATTTTGATATAACAATAAGTTGCTGACACTCAACCCCGAAAAAATTACCCGATTCTCAATGAACCGGGTAAGGGTAGTTATGTCATTTATTTAGTTTTAAATGAAAGAGCCGTGTAAAAAGCTTAGAGTGGCGTAGCTCAGAGAATATGAAGAAACAAAAAGACATAAAAAACAAAAAGGACATAATGTTTTTGTAACTTATGCCCTTTTGTCCTTTTGTCTTCTACTCCCGGCAGATGCAATTCAACATTCAAAATTCAACATTAAACATTTGAATCAGATTCCGGCAAGGTTGCGCATCTGTTCCTCGTGCTGCCGCACCTGGCGGGCCCAGTCGCGCTGCTGGCGCTCGAATTCACGCTGTTGGCGCACAAACTCGCGCTGCTGACGGGCAAACTCGCGCTGTTGCTCGGCAAATTCCTCAGCCATCTCACGGTGTTGGCGGTCAAGTTCGCGACACATCTTTTGCTGCTCACGGCGGCTTTCGTTGCGAAGACACGTCTTCGATACAAGCACATCGCCGGCAGGGTCGGTAGAGATTATCACCCGTCCTTCGTCATCACTGTTATCATCCGAGCTGCGCCAGCTCTTAACTACTGAATTATGCGTAAGGGTATAACTGCTGGTGCCCTTTTCGTCGACAAACTTATAGGTGCGCGTATTGTTCGACTTGACGGCGCTTACGGCCTTTTCGCGCTCGTCTTCAAAAGCCCGGGCAAGTCGCTTGTAGTAATTTTCATTATTAAAATTGAGCACTGTGGTAATGCGGTAGAGCTTGTGCTTCTTAGCCGTACGGCGCTCCGAATAGGTTGTCTCCACATCGTTCTTATTCTCGAGGTCGGCTATTACCTTGTCTATACGGCTCTGGGCGGCAACTCCGACATAACTTGCCACGGCCAACAATATGATGATAAACTGTTTCATGATTTATTCGAGTATTGCTTTTTTAATTTCAAGTGCTAATTCGGGGTCGTCGATGCCGTCAAGGGCACGGTCTACAAGAATATCGTCGGGTGACTGCTCGATACTTCGCGCCTCCCGGTCGGCAAGGTCGATGAGGCTGTCGGCCATCTGCTCGGCACATGCAAGGTTGCTGTAGATGAGCTGTATGTCGTCTATCCGCTGCCCGTCGCGGATAACATAGCTGCCACGGTAGGAGGCATATAGCCTTTCGTCGGCACTGCTGCCCGAGCGCACAAGCACGACGCCAACTACCACGAGCACGGCCAGGGCGGCGGCAATACCGGCAAAGCGAAGCCACGGGCGACGACGGCGCACAGGCGACGACATGGCCGAGTACCAGCCGAACATCGGACGGTAACGCTCGAGGTCGTCGGGCAGCCCCTGGTGCGTGGCATAATAGTCATATATGGCCTGCTCCTGGGCAGGGCTTGTATCGCCGTCGAAAAAACGCTCTACCAGTCGGCGGATTATTGCGGCATCGCGGCTGTGTGTGAGGTGAGGTATCTTCATAGCGTATATTGTTGTTGAAAAATTTGGGCCACATGTCTGCGGGCACGCGACAAGGCCGTGCGCACGGCCCCCTCGCTCGTACCGAGCAGCGCGGCTATCGAGGCATTGTCGTAACCTTCGACGTGGCGTAGCCGTAGCAGGGTCTGCTGACTATCGGGGAGTTGCGCCATCACAGCGTCGGCAGTATTGCGCCGCTGCTGCTCTATGAGCTGGTCTTCCGGCGAGAGACCTCCTTCTATGTTCTCGTCGAGGGCAACGTGACGGTCGGGATGTAACTGCCTGAGGGCATTGATGGCCTGGCGGCGCACCACGACCACGGCAAACGCATCGACCGAGCGCATGGTATCGAGCTCTGAACGCAGGCTCCAGAGTTTGAGCATCGTATCTTGCACCACATCGTCAGCGTCCATATCGCTGGCAACGATACGGCGGGCCTCGGCACGCAAACGGGGCGTAAGACTGCGGGCTAATATTTCAAACTCTCTTGAAGTCATACACCCTTAAGACACACCAACCCCGAAAACGTTACATACGAAATGAAAAAAAATTTTCACATACCCGTCAGCAAGGTCAAACTATCCCTGCTCTTCGTGGTTCTGGTATGGGGCGATGCGCCGGCGCCAGAAGAACTATGCCATATGCCATTTCTCGTTCCATTATTCAATGTCCTCAATCACTTCTGCTTCGACGACTTCGTCTCCTGAGTTTTGCTCTTTGATTGCAGCGCCTACCCAGTCGTTTTCTAATTCATGAAGTTCGCATTCATCGAAAATCGTAGCGTGGCCGCTGGGAAGATGGGTTTCATCACTGACAACCAGTTTGCTGAGTACCCATTCATTATTAGTTTTATCTAAGATTAAAATTGCGCCCCAGTCTTCATTTTTTCTTGGCTCAAAATCTGATTTAAATGCTATTGTTACTTGATTGTTACCTGAGGGAAATATCGCCTCAGTAAGGTGTTTAGGCACTCTTTCGGCGAGAATCGAATTAATTCTTGCCAAGGCGGTGTCGCTCGGCCACACATAGGAGAAATCAGATGGAGCGTTGCCCGAAATATAATCTTTTCCTTTTATCGAATCATTAATTAAGGCTGTGCGGAATTGAAGATAATTGTTGAAATTATTCGACAATTTCAAAATAGGAAAGTCGTTTGGCAAACTGCCAACTACATTAGGCTTTTGATAGAAAACGCTTTTTAGTTTAGGGTTATTGTCTTCTACCTCAAACATAAAACAGTAGGCCCAGGAGCTGTGCCAAGTTGTAATATTGTATGTGACGATGTCGTTATAAAAAGAAATCGACTGAATAATGGAATCTTGTGCTGGCAACATCCTTGCCTCTCTCACTATTTCAATCACACCATCAGTATTTATTTCCTTTGACGGACCGGCAAATAATGGGGATGAAGCCAGTTTGACATCTTTAAGAATGTGCTTTCTGCAAAACTCATCATCGCTAAAGAACTTTGTCAAATTCTCTTCTATCGTCGGTTTGGGTTGTTGATTGCAAGCAAATACAAGAATCCCTAAGAGCGTGAAAAATAAAGTCTTCCACATGACTTGTTTTACTCTTCATGGTTCTGGTATGCGTCAATGCGCCGGCGCCAGGTGTCGCTGACGGTGGTGGGGCGGCCGGTGGAGAGGTCGATATTGACCATGATTGTGCGCGCCGAGCACTTCACCCGGCCCGTGGTGCTTACTACGCGCTGGTCGAGCGTCATTGAGCTGTCGGCAATATCGGTGATGGCGGTCAGCACTTCGAGGCGTTCGTCGATTTTGGTCGGCTCTATGAAGTCGCAGTTGATATTTGCCACGACGGGGGCCGTCGGTTCGCTGCCAAAGGTATCGCTCATGAACTGGCGGAAATAGGCATACTTGCCAAGGTCGAGAAACTGGATATACACCGAGTTGTTGAGGTGGCCGAACATGTCGATGTCGTTAAAACGGATTTGTACCGGCAGGCGATGGCGGAAATTTATTTCGGGAAGTTCTTTCATGTCAGTGGATTAATATATTATCGATTGCACGGCGCCCGGCCATGCGGTTTATTTGTTCTACGAGGGTGTCGCGCAGGTAGCCGAGTTCTTCTTTGAGGGCTGCCGAGTCTACATAGACATGCAGCGTGCGCCCCTCGAGGACGACACGGCGCGTGTACGACGCTATATGCTTGCCGGCGACGTCGGGCCACAAGGCTTCGACCGACCGCCGTTGCATGGCCGGGCGCAGACCCGTGTCGTCAATCATCTTTTCGATAATCTGCCCTAATTGCAGTGGTTGTGCGCGTCTCATGCCTGTATGGGTGTAAATGTGCCGCGCTCTACCTGCCACAGCCGGTAGTCGCCTGTCGCGCCGAGGCTTGCAACTGTTTCGTCGAGGTGGCGGCGGTTGGTGTCGGTAATAAAGATTTGTCCGAAGGTGTCCGAGCCGCCTACGAGGGCTATAATCCTCTCCACGCGCCCGGCATCGAGCTTGTCGAAGATATCGTCGAGCAGCAGCAGGGGCCTTATGCCGAGGCTCTTGCGCAACAGCTCGTACTGGGCGAAGCGCAAGGCCGTCGTAAAAGTCTTGGCCTGGCCCTGCGAGGCGGTGCGGCGCACGGGCATACCGTCGACTGTCATGGCAATGTCGTCGCGGTGCGGCCCCGAGGCAGTGTGGTGCAATGCCATGTCGCGCCCGCGCATGGCGGCAAGGCGCGCCGCAAGGCCGTCGGGATATTCGGTAGTCACATACTCGAGCCGTGCCTCTTCGTTGCCGTCGGCAATCGCCTGGTAATAGGGCATAAAGATTGACTCGAGTTCGGCGATATTCGCCCTGCGGCGTGCAGTTATAAACTCTCCGGCCATCTCGAGCTGTGCCTCGAGAGCCTCGTAGAGGCCGGTGTCGGTCACCTCGTCGCGCAAGAGGCGGTTGCGCTGCTCCAGGGCACCGTTATATCGCACGAGGGCTTCGAAATAGCGGCCCTCGCGCTGGGCGATAATCTGGTCGATAAAGCGCCGCCTTTCCGACGGTTCGCCGCCGGTAAGCTCCATGTCGGCAGGCGAGAGCAACACAGCCGGGAAGGTGCCGAGGTGCTCGGCCAAACGCTGGTACGCCTTGCCGTTGCGCTTGAAAATCTTGCGCTGGCCCGGACGTATGCCCACCTGCAGCTCCTCGTCGAGGTCGCGGCGGTGATATACGGCTCGTAGGGCGGCAAAGGGCGCATCCCGGCGCACAAGCATGGCATCGGTGGCACCGGTGAAGCTGCGACAGTTGCCCAGGTAATAGATTGCATCGAGTAGGTTGCTCTTGCCCATGCCGTTGTCGCCAACGAAGCAGTTGATTTTTGGCGACATGTCGAGGCTGGCTCCCTCGATGTTCTTAAAGTCATTGAGTGTAAGCTGGCAGAGTTGCATGTTATTAGTCCCTACCTACTTCAGGGTTAAAGAAAAGATTGTCAGAAACAGTGAAATCGGCATAATAGGTCAGCGTAGAACCATGTCGGAACATAAATTCCTTTATCCGTCGCCCCTCTTGGTGGCTCACATGAAAGTGTGTGCCATTTGCCATCGAAATATCATAAACACGCCCCATATCGCGGGTATCTTCGAGTTTCCAAGATACTATAAAGTCGATATTTATCACTTTATAGCAATTGGTGAGGCGGTATTCCCCGTTAGAGTCAAGAGTATGCTCCACGCATTTGATTTCAAGGAAATTGGCCATTACCGTGGAAATTTGGTGTCGAAATAATGTAGGATATAGGGCAGCGAGTTGTTCCAGTACTGCCACGAGTGTTTGCCGGGACGGCTTGCGTAGTCGTGCGGCACGCCGGCATCGAGCATCGCCTGATGCAGGTCGGCATTGACGGCGGCAAAGAAGTCGTCGGCACCGCAGTCGAAGGTATAGTTGACGCCGGCAGCCTTCATCTGCGGCACGAGCGCGGCGACGGTACTTGCCTTCCACTTGGCCGGGTCGGCCTCGTAGGTGCAGCCCAGAAGCTTGGCCATGCCCCAACGGTCGGCAAATTTTGTTATATCCATTCCTCCGCTCATCGAGCCGGCACTGCCCCACATGTCGGGATGCAGGGTTGCGAGACGGAAGGCCCCGTGGCCGCCCATGCTCAGGCCCATGATGGCGCGGTTGTCGCGACTGGCAAGCGCGGGGAAACGGCGGTCGGTGTCTGCTACGAGGTCTCGGGTGATGAAGCTTTCCATCTTCATCGAGTCAGTGTCCCAGTACCAGCTGTTGCGGCCGTCGGGCATGACGAAAATCATCTTGAACCGGTCGGCCATCTTGCCGAGGTCCTTGACGCGGGTTATATAGTCGGTATGGTTGCCCGAGTAGCCGTTGAGGATATACACCGTCGGGAAACGTTCGTCGCCAACGCGGTCGGGGACTATGGCGGTCACCCATTCGTCACCGTCGAGATATATAGTCTTAAGAGGATACTCGTAAGCCTTAAAAGCCGACGCGCCGAACCAGACAAAAATCGCCAAAAAAGTTGTAAAAAGTCGATTCATCTTATACTATTAGTTTGGAAGCCCGTGGATTGATTAGAAGCACAAAAGGACAAAAAAATCAAAAAGGACAAAAATTTTTTTGTAACTTATGCCCTTATGTCCTTATGTTTCTTCCAATCCGCGTTTGATAACGGGCTTCAAAAGTTGAATATATCACTGCAAAGGTACGAAATTTTGACAAAAAAATGCCGCAGCGTTTGGAGTTACTAAATTTTTTCTTACTTTTGCGAATGAGATAGTGTATTATTCGCCGTTTCAACCCTTAAAACAATCCTAAACCCACTGAAAATATGGCAAAAGTTTACGGAGCGGTAACAATCGACACCCGGCGTTGCAAAGGCTGCGACCTCTGTGTAATCGCGTGCCCTGTCGATGTGCTCCTGCTGCAACCCAAAGAGGTCAATGACCGTGGCTATCACTATGCCTACACTGCAAACCCCGATAAATGTATAGGCTGCGCCGCCTGCGCAACGGTATGTCCCGATGCCTGCATCGAGGTATACCGCGTTGTGGAGAAGTAACCTTTTAATAAACAAGTATTCTACTACACTATATGGAAGAAGTAAAATTGATGAAGGGCAACGAGGCTATAGCGCATGCCGCCATACGCTACGGTGCCGACGGCTACTTCGGTTATCCTATAACACCCCAGAGCGAGGTGCTCGAGACTCTTGCCGAGCTTCGCCCCTGGGAAACAACAGGCATGGTAGTTCTCCAGGCCGAGAGCGAGGTTGCGGCTATCAACATGGTCTATGGCGGTGCTGCCACGGGCCGTGCCGTTATGACCTCTTCTTCGTCGCCCGGCGTCAGCCTAAAGCAGGAAGGCATCAGCTACCTTGCAGCTTCCGAACTTCCTGCCCTCATACTTAATGTGATGCGCGGCGGCCCCGGCCTCGGTACAATCCAGCCCTCGCAGGCCGACTATTTCCAGGCCACCAAGGGCGGCGGCCACGGCGACTACCACCTCATCGTCCTCGCCCCGGCAACAGTGCAGGAGATGGCCGACTTTGTCGGCCTCGGCTTCGACCTCGCTTTCAAATACCGCACACCGGCCATGATTCTTGCCGACGGCATCGTGGGCCAGATGATGGAAAAAGTCGTGCTCCCCGAGCAGCGTCAGCGCCGCACCGACGAAGAGGTGCGTCAGCAGTGCCCCTGGGCAGCATGCGGACGCGGCGACCGCGACCACCGCAACGTGGTGACTTCGCTCGAGCTCGACTCCGCCAAGATGGAGGTCAACAACAACCGCTTCCAGGCTACCTACCGCCTGATTGAAGAGAACGAGGTGCGCTACCAGGAGTACTACACCGACGATGCCGAGTACCTGATTGTGGCCTTCGGCTCGATTGCCCGTATATGCCTCAAAGCCATAGAGGACGCACGTGCCAAGGGCCTCAAAATCGGTCTTCTGCGCCCCATCACCCTGTGGCCCTTCCCCACAGCCGAGATTGCACGGCTGGCAAAACAGGTCAAGGGCATACTCACCGTCGAGCTCAACGCCGGCCAGATGATTGAAGACGTGCGCCTCGCTGTCGAGGGTGCAGTGCCTGTTCATCATTTCGGCCGCATGGGCGGCATGATTCCAAACCCCGGAGAAGTGCTCGAGGCACTCGCCGGTCATTTTGAAGAACTAAAATTCTAAGGCGCCATGACACAAGAAGAAATTATCCGCCCCGAGAATAAAGTGTATAGCCGCCCCGACCTGCTCTGCGACGTACACACACACTATTGCCCCGGATGTTCGCACGGCGTAGTGCACAAACTCATTGCCCAGATTCTCGAAGAAATGGGCGTGGCCGACCGCGCCATAGGCATCGCACCCGTCGGTTGTGCCGTCTTTGCATACAATTATATCGACATCGACTGGGTAGAGGCCGCACACGGCCGCGCCCCGGCTCTCGCCACTGCCGCCAACCGCCTCAATCCCGGCCGCCTGGTGTTTACATACCAGGGCGACGGCGACCTCTCGGCAATAGGCACCGCCGAGACCATACACGCCTGCAACCGTGGCGAGAACATCGCCATAATCTTTATCAACAATGCCATCTACGGCATGACCGGCGGCCAGATGGCCCCCACCACGCTGCTGGGCATGAAGACTGCCACCACGCCCTACGGCCGCCAGGCCGACCTCAACGGCTACCCCCTGGCCATAACGCCGCTGCTGGCACAGCTCGACGGCACATGCTATGTCACCCGTCAGGCAGTGCACACACCCGTGGCAGTCAACAAGGCCAAACGCGCTATCCGCAAAGCCTTCGAAAACGCCCTCGCCGGAAAAGGCACATCGGTGGTCGAGATTGTAGCCACCTGCAACTCGGGCTGGAAGCTAACTCCCGGCCAGGCCAACGAGTGGATGGTCGAGCACATGTTTGAAAAATATCCTCTCGGCGACCTCAAAGACGTCGATAGCAAACCCCTCTAACAACAGCCTAAGCGATGAAAGAAGAAATAGTAATAGCCGGCTTCGGCGGACAAGGTGTGCTGTCGATGGGCAAAATCCTGGCTTACGCCGGCCTTATGGACAACCTCGAAGTGACATGGATGCCCTCGTACGGCCCCGAGCAGCGCGGCGGCACGGCAAACGTGACTGTAATACTCTCTGACGCGCCTATCAGTTCGCCCGTGCTCGACAGCTACGACACGGCAGTGGTGCTCAACCAGCAGAGCCTCGACAAATTCGAAAGCAAGGTAAAACCCGGCGGCACGCTCATCTACGACCCCTCGGGCATACACCACCTGCCCACGCGCACCGACATTGCCATCGTGCCTGTCGATGCCATGACTGCCGCCATAGAGCTTAAAAACTCAAAGACCTACAACATGATACTCCTCGGCGCCCTACTGGCACGCCGACCCATTGTCGACATCGACGCAGTGCTTCGAGGCCTCAAAAAGACCCTCCCCGAGCGTCACCACCACCTCATCCCCCTCAACGAAGAGGCCCTACGCAAAGGCATGACCTTGGCAAAATAGCATCGGCGCGCCCCGTGCGCATGATAAAATTGAACCTGAAAATGATTTTTTCACAGCTAATATGCGTTAAATATTTGCTCGGTTGAAAAAATATCATTAACTTTGCAGCGCTTTAGCCCCAAGGTGGGTTGGGCACAAGGATAGTCTTATGGTGTAATGGTAGCACTACAGTTTTTGGTACTGTCTGTCTTGGTTCGAATCCAGGTAAGACTACTCTCAATCCAAGTCCCGGTCAACGAGGCTTGGATTTTTTCGTTTGAACACCCTTTGCAATGGCCCAGTTAAACTTCGATTTTGACACAGCGACAGACTATAACAAGCGTCACGCGCACCATCGTGACAGCCGCATCGTGTTCGAGCCGGGAGAACACAAGTATATAGTTGACGGCGAGGTTGTTTGCGACTCCGTAACACAGGTTGTCACGAGTTTCTTCGCACAATTCGATGCCGACTATTGGGCAGCGCGCAAGGCCACGCCCGACTGCCCGGCAGAGAAATTGAAGGCCATGTGGGCCGCCAAAGGCGAGGAGGCACGCGACCTCGGTACCCTGCTCCACCACCGCATCGAAGAGTATTACCTGGGCCACGAACCCGACTGCGAGGCCGCCAACGAGCGCGGATATATGCACTTCATGGCCTTTGCTGCCGACCACTCGCTCACACCATACCGCAGCGAGTGGCCGATATTCAGCCGACGCTACCGCATTGCCGGCACCCTCGACTTCCTGGCTCACGATGGCGAGAAGTTCGAGATTTACGACTGGAAACGCTCAACCAAGGTGTGCGATGCCTTCAGCCGGCCCTTACTCACCAACTATGGCAAATATGCCTTCGCGCCAATAAGTCACGTGCCCGACACCACCTATCACCACTATGCGCTACAGCTCAGTTTCTACCGCTATATGCTTGCAACTGAATATGATATTGAGGTGTTGGCGTGTCACCTGGGCGTATTCCACCCCGACATGGCAAGCTATCACCTTGTCGACGTGCCATATCTCCGCGACGAGGTCATAACCATCTTAAACAGCCGATTATGAGCCGCCAACTGCCTGACGGATTTGTCGAAATGCTCCGTTCGTATGGCCGCGACGAGCTTGTCACGCCCTTGCTAAATGCCTTGGCTGATACCGAACCGAGCGTGGCAGTGCGCGTCAACGGCCGCCGTGGCGCCACATTCGATATCTCAGGTACGCCGATACCATGGCTGAGTGGCAGAGGCATGTATCTCGACAAACGACCCAACTTCGCCCTCGACCCGGCATGGCACCAGGGGCTATACTACGTGCAAGATGCCTCATCGATGGCCATGACGGCTGTAGTCGCGCAACTCGTGGCCGAAATCTTCGACAATCGCCCCCTTCGCTATCTCGACGCATGTGCCGCGCCGGGCGGCAAGAGCATCGCCGCTGCCGAAGCCCTGCCCGACGGCTCCATACTGGTCAGCAACGAATACGACCGACACCGCGCCGCCGTCCTGGCCGAGAACGTAGCCAAATATGGTATGGCTGCCGTAGCCGTGGCCCATGGCGATACCTCGCGAATTGCCCGGCTTGGCGAGGTTTTCGACATAGTGGCCGTCGACGCCCCTTGCTCGGGCGAGGGCATGATGCGCAAAGAACCCGAGGCCATAGCGCAATGGTCGCCGGGCCTGGTGGCCGACTGCGCGGCCCTGCAGCGCAAAATACTCGCTGACTGCTGGCAGGCTCTCGCTCCTGGCGGTGTGATGATTTACAGCACATGCACCTTCAACCGCACCGAGGACGAGGAAAACCTCGGCTATATCATCAACGGACTCGGCGGCGAGGGTATTGAATTATCACTAAAAGACTATCCAGGCGTGGCCGGCGGTTTCGATGCCCCGGCCCCGTGCTATCGCTTTATGCCCGGACTGGTGCGCGGCGAGGGTCTATTTATCGCCGCCGTGCGCAAACCCGCCGGTCGCCGGGCCGACTTCAAGGTCAAGCCCGTGAAGCAGCCTAAAGCCCCTGATGCCGAAAAGTTTATGCGTCAGGTTCTTGTCAACGCCGACAACTTCGTGCTGCGACAAGACAAGTCCGGAGCTTTTTATGCCGTTCCGAGCAGCGACAGCGCGTTTCTCGACTACCTCGCCGAGCGTCTGCAGCTCATATCGTGCGGCATAAGCCTTTGCAATGTCAAGGGCCGCGACCTTGCCCCGGCATGGCAATTGGCTTTCAACGAGCAGTTTGCAGCCTCGTCGATGCCCTCTATACCCCTCGGCCGCGAGGCCGCTCTGAGGTATCTCCACGGCGAGAGCCTCGCATCGGTGCCCGACGGACTACCCAAAGGTTTTGCCACAGTGACTTACGACGGCGAACCACTCGGATTTGTAAAAAACATAGGCCGACGGGCCAACAACCTCTACCCCGACGCCCTGCGACTGCGCCTCGACCCGGCAAAGGGCATCGACAATGACTATCAACGGATTGTAGCAACACATACCGCCCTATGAAAGATTTTATCGTCATACTGCGTCGTTTCGTGCCGCCATACAAGAAATATCTGGCACTCAATATAATCTTCAATATCCTCACGGCCCTGCTCACGCTCTTTTCGTTCGCCCTGGTGGTGCCAATCTTGCAGATGCTTTTTAAAATCAACGATACCGTCTACACCTACTACCACCTCGGGCAGGCGTCGTTTAAAGACGTAGTGGTCAACAATTTCTACTACTACGTGCAGGAGGCCGTAGAGCTGTGGGGACCAATCACGGCCCTTGCCCTTCTCGCCATAGCCCTGGTAATCATGACCGGTCTCAAGACAGGCGCAGCCTTCCTGAGTTCGTATTTCATTATACCGATGCGTTCGGGTGTCGTACGCGATATCCGCAACTATGTCTACGACAAAATCACGGCCCTGCCAATCGGCTTCTTTACCGTCGAGCGCAAGGGCGACATCATGGCACGTATGAGCGGTGACGTAGCCGAAATCGAGAACTCTATTATGTCGTCGCTCGACATGATTTTCAAAAACCCTGTCATGATTATTGCATGCCTGGCCATGATGATTGCCATCTCGTGGCAGTTGACAATCTTTGTCTTCGTGCTGCTGCCCGTTGTCGGCCTTGTAATGGGCCGTGTGGGCAAGCGGTTGAAACGCAAGTCGTTCGAGGGCCAGACGCAATGGGGTGTGCTCATGTCGACTATCGAGGAAACCCTCGGCGGTCTGCGCGTCATAAAGGCTTTTAATGCCGAAGATAAGCTGCGGACTCGTTTCCACGACGAAAACCAGGTGTTCTACCGCCTGTCGAACACCGTGGCGCGCCGCCAGGCCCTCGCCCATCCCATGAGCGAGTTCTTGGGCACCATCGCCGTGGCCATAATCCTGTGGTTCGGCGGCAGCCTGATATTGTCGGGACACTCGAATATGAATGCCGCCGCGTTTATATACTACATGGTAATCTTCTACAACGTCATACCGCCGGCCAAAGACCTCTCCAAGGCCATGTATCAAATCCAGAAGGGCCTTGCCTCGATGCAGCGCGTCGACGTTATCCTCAACGCCGTCAACCCCATCGCCGACCCACAAAATCCGCGCCGTCTGCCCGAGGCCACGGCCGCAAGCATATCGCTCGAAGATGTCTGCTTCAGTTACGACGGCGAGACCGAGGTGCTCAAGGATATCAATCTCGACATACCGGCCGGTAGCACCGTGGCACTTGTCGGTCAGTCGGGTTCGGGCAAGTCGACCCTTGCCGACCTCATACCGCGTTTCTACGACCCCACGGCAGGGCGCGTGATGGTCGACGGCATCGATGTGCGCGACCTGCGCGTGGCCGACCTGCGGTCGCTCATGGGCAACGTAAACCAGGAGGCAATCCTGTTCAACGACACTATTTTCAACAACATAGCCTTCGGCGTCGAAAACGCCACCCTCGAGCAGGTGCGCGCCGCCGCCCGTATAGCCAATGCCGACGAGTTTATCATGGCCACCGAAAACGGCTACGATACCCCCATCGGCGACCGTGGATGCCGCCTGTCGGGCGGGCAGCGTCAGCGTATATCTATCGCCCGTGCCGTGCTCAAAAACCCGTCGGTGCTTATCCTCGACGAAGCCACATCGGCCCTCGACAGCGAGAGCGAAACCCTCGTGCAGCAGGCTCTCGACAGGCTCATGACCGGCCGCACGACGCTCGTCATCGCCCACCGCCTGTCAACCATACGGCGCGCCGACATGATATGCCTCCTCAACCAGGGCAGCATAGTCGAGCGCGGCACGCACGAGCAGCTCATCTCGCCCGAGGCAAAAGGCTTCTACCGCCGCCTGGTCGAAATGCAGCAGCTAAATGCCTGATGCGCTTATTTACAAGAAAATAGGAAGAAACATAAAGGCACAAGGTCAAAAAGGTACAAAAATCTTTTGTACCTTATGCCTTTTTGTCCTTATGTGCTTCCGATTAGAATAGTTAGGGACGTTAGTACCTCTAAACTCTCAACTATTTTTCTTGAAATAATCGTTGTAAACCTTTATGCCGAAGGTTATTATCGAGCATACCGACGCGATTACGTTGGTAATGACCAAGGGCCAGTTACTCAAGGCAATGCCCTGAATTACAAAGAAAATCGACCCCAAGCCGAGCATACAGAAGGTAGGCATCGCAATGCCGTCGGTATTGCGTGTGCGAATAGTGGTTATGGCCTGTGGCAGATAGCCAAAAATCATGCAAATACTGGCTGAATAGCCAATTATATTTATCCAAAGGTCCGACATAAGTATCTTTTTTTAATTAAAACTAACGACCATCAACTTTTGTTTAACACAAAGATACTCAACTTTCATCAAAACCCACACCATAGTGCGACACTTTTATCATAAACTAACTTAAGTTTCGCAAGTCTAAGACTTGCTCACTGTTAATAGTTTATCGTTTAGTGGTTAGCTTAGTTCGCTAATTTTGAACACCAATAATATTGTTATTTGCATTTATCAAACCATAACCTATAACCTAAAGACTACTAACAGTGAGCAAGTTGCATACTTGCGAAACTTGAATAAACTAACCAATTGATTTGCCTGTTTGCAATAAATATTGTAAATTTGCAACGGATTAGAAAGAAATTACAATGGCTAACAACATCGCAGACATCGAGATGCCCTCGCCGTCAGCTACTGTCGTCGACCGCATCAAATGGCTTATCAAGCTCCTTCGCAAAAGCCAGGCAGACTTCAGCAAGCTTATCGGTCTCGACCCGGCAAACCTTTCGCGTGTCCTCACCGGCAAGACACCTCCCAGCGAGGGGTTGCTGTCGCGAATAGTTGTCAACACCGGTGTGTCGAAAGAATGGCTCACCGAGGGAACCGACGTACCCTTTCCTCGAGAAAGCGGCCGCAGGGTGGCCCAGGGTGCACCAATCTACGACATCGACGTCACTGCCGGCACCACAAAACTCGAGCGAATGTTTACCGACGAGCACATAATAGGCCGAATGGTGCTACCCGGCCTTAACCCCGACAACCCCATCGTCCACGTATCGGGCAACTCCATGACCCCCGAACTCCTGCCCGGCTGCTACATCTCAATCCAGCCCGTGTCGCTCGACGCCCCCATAATGTGGGGCAACATCTACGTGGTGGTGCTCCCCGACTTCCGCCTCGTCAAATACGTGAGGCGCAATGCCGACCCGTCGCTCGTGACCCTACACAGTGCCAACCCCGACTACGAAGACGTAGAGGTGCAGCGCAAGGACATTGAGGCCCTCTACCTCGTAAAACACGTCATCAACCATGCCTCGCTTACATAATCCCCTGCCGGCATGTTCGATTCCCGGCGTACTCGAGGCCGGTACCGACGAAGCCGGGCGCGGCTGCCTGGCCGGCCCCGTGGTGGCTGCGGCGGTTATACTGCCCGAGAATTTCACGCATCCTTACCTAAATGATTCAAAACAGCTCTCCGAACGCCGCCGCATGGAGCTCCGCGAGGTCATCAAGGCCGAGGCCGTAGCCTGGGCCATAGCAATGGTCTCGCCGGCCGAAATCGACGAAATCAACATCCTCCAGGCATCCATCACTGCCATGCACCGCGCCCTGGCGCAGCTCACGCCACAACCGGGCGCGGTTGCCGTCGACGGCAACCGCTTCAGGCCGTATGGCACAATACCATACAACACCTACGTCAAGGGCGACGGCCGCTTTGCCAACATCGCAGCCGCCTCAATCCTGGCCAAGACCGAGCGCGACCTATACATGACCGCCGCCGCAGAGCAATACCCCCAGTACGGTTGGGCCGAAAACAAAGGCTACCCCACCGCCGCCCACCGCCACGCCATCGAACTCTACGGCACCACCCCCCTCCACCGCCTATCCTTCCGCCTCCTCCCCCAGCCCACAATCCCCGGGCTAATTGATTAACACGCATCCTCGCTCTCTCAACAATTATCTTTGCAAGGGCAATTTTCTTTATATAATATGGATAAAATTCAGAAACTCACATCGTTTGTCAACGATATTCGAAATATCATTTCCGATGCTCGAGCCGAAAGTGCAGATGCTATTAATCAGGCTATGATTAAAGCTTATTGGCGTATAGGCAAACGTATCGTAGAAGAAGACCAAGGAGGGAATATACGCGCCGAATATGGTGAAGGCACACTCCATGCTATATCCAAAGAACTATCACGCGAACTTGGCAAAGGCTTTGGCGAACGAAACCTTGCCTACTATCGTAAGTTTTACCTCGATTATCCACATGGCGACATTTTGCACACGTGTGTGCAAAATCTTACTTGGTCGCATATCAGGGCTTTACTCCGCGTAGACAATCCCGAGGCGCGGCTCTGGTACATGAAAGAGGCTTCTGAACAAATGTGGTCGGTGCGAACCCTTGACCGCAACATCTCTACGCAATATTATTTCCGATTGCTGTCATCTCACGCAAAAGACAAGGTCGAGGCCGAGATGAAAGAAAAGACTTCCGATGCTTCATTCTCGCGCTACTCCCCATCGCAGTTTATAAAATCGCCAGTAGTCACCGAATTTCTCGGTCTTGGAAAAGACACAGACTTTACCGAATCCGACCTTGAAACGTCACTGATAACCCACTTGCAGCAGTTCCTTTTGGAACTTGGCAAGGGTTATGCTTTTGTGGAACGTCAACAACATATCGTAACCGACACAGACGATTACTATATCGACCTTGTGTTTTACAACTACCTGATGCGCTGTTTCGTCCTGATTGACCTGAAAACCACCAGGCTAACTCATCAAGATGTCGGTCAGATGGACATGTATATACGCATGTATGATGAACTGAAGCGCAACGATGGCGACAATCCCACAATCGGAATATTGCTTTGCGCTGAAACAAGCAAAGATATTGCCCGCTACTCAGTTCTCAATGGTAGCTCTCAACTATTCGCTTCCAAGTATCTGACATGCCTGCCAAACGAGGAGGAATTACTGCGCGAGATTGACCGCCAAAAGGAGTTTTATCTCTTGCAACAGAAAGAAGAGAAAAACTGATAGTAAGCCTTATAAGGTCTATATCAAATCATCCATCTTAAATGTTATATTCGTTTAACAAATCATCTTATTCATCAATGCCAAAGATATTTTCTCAAAATAATACTATGAACGAGCTGAAACAAAATCAAGACTGTCTCAGGCGAAATCTTATTGCTGAGGTGGAAAGCTACCTTGGCTATGCCGATGATGTTCACGCAGATTACATATCGGTAAACGAGAAAACTTTTGATGTTGGCTTTCGCTCTCGAAAAGACCAACGAGGCTTGCCTGATTTGGAATATTATAATGTACTTGACCTTATGGAGCGCGACGGTTTATGGTTCAAACCAGATATTAAGACTATCGAGGCCGTAGTACAAGAACATCTGCCAAGCCCCAATATAGAAGCTAAGTTTATGGATTGGAGCGAGAGCATTAAATCATTTCTTGTTGCTGAGCGACCTACCGCCTTACATTCATGTCGTTTATCTATAGGTACAGAATCTGCCAGTTTGGATTGCTTCGACGAGGCAAAAGAAACTATAGCCGAAGCAAGCATGGAAGAACTTGATTCGGAAGATTTTTTGACAGCAGAAAGTGTCGATATTATCCCGATGCGCAAAGTAGTCACTAAAACCTCAACAGGTTATACCATTTCGGGCTATCAGTTGACAAAGCTTATCCTAAAATATATTGAGCCGAGTAATATTTAACTTTCTCAACCTGATATAATTTCATAATGACTCTCAGTCATCGAAGAGGGGGTCGTCGCCTTCGCTGCCGGGGAGGAGCGGGGCCGGGGTGGGCTTTTCGGGTGTCTCGGGCTTCGGTGCCGGCTTGGAGGCCGCAGGGGTTGCCGGAGTGGTCGGGGCGGCCACCGGCGCAGATGTTGTTTCCCGCGTCGGTGTCGGCGCGGGCTCGGTTTCTTCTTCTTCCGTTTCAACGACTTCGACATTCTCGCTTTCGGGCTGTGACTCTTGCTGCTCGGCCTCGAGGATGGCCTCGGTTTCGGCTTCGTCGAGGGTCTCTATTTCGTCGGGCTGCAACAGGCGGGCCTGGGCGTCGATATAGTTCTGCTCCTCGAGGTATCTGAAATATTCCTCGAACGAGCGGCCCTGGTCGAAGAGCAACTGCAAGTTTGCCTCGCTTATAGCCACGGGGCGCACACCGGCGGGCAGCTTGAAGTCGGCCGACGAGGCCATGACGCTGCGGTAATGGTTCAGTTCTTCCTGATTTTCGAAGCCTCGCACGATAATCATGCCGAGTCGGCCAAAGTTCATCTGCTCGATATCGAAATCCTTGACCACGAAAGATTTGAAGTTGTGACGCGCAATGTCGTAGAGGAGCGCGTTCGACGATACCTTGTCGGTGGGAAAGGTAAACACGAGAGTCTGGCGTGCGTCGGGGTTGAGTTCGAACTGCGCCGGGCCTTCCGCGCCGGTGGCCGTGGTGTCGTTGGTCAGCTTCAGGTCCCAAAGCATGCCTCGCAAGTTGCCGCCGGTACCGGCCTGTAGTTCGCGGCCCTGGGCCATGCCCTTGAGCCATGCCGAAGCCACGGGGGTTATGTCGGTGTCGGGGTAGCGGTCGAGCAGGTCGCGCAGGGTGCTGTTGAAGGCATCCTTGTTCTTCTCGGTGACGTATGCCAAGGCGTCGAGGAACATAAATTTCGGCATAATCTTGCTCAGCGGGTACTCGGTCTGCATACGGCTGTTGGCGGCGTGGACCTCTTCGTTGCGGTTGTCGAGATATGCCTCGTATGCCGCCTCGTAGAGCTCCTGCTGCACCTTGTCCATGTTGCGCAGCTTGTCGATGTAGCCGGGGTCTTTCATCGCTATGCCGTATTTCGAGTCGGCAAAATCGCTGAGTATGAGCTGACGCCAACGCTCGGCCTCGGCAGTCTTGCCCTCGCGCAGACACATCAGGTAGAGGTTGTAGTATGCGTCGAGGCGGTAGACGTTGTCGGGGTAATCGGTCAACAAGCGGTCGAACTCGCGGTGCGAGGCCCCGAAATCTTCGAGTTTATCCTTAAGAATGACGCCCATGTTGTAGAGGCCCTCCTGTATTACCTCGTGCGAGGTTGCCTTTTCGGCATCAGTCTTGGGTATTTGGGCGAGATAGTACTCGGGGAAATGCGGGTCGGCGGCACGAGCAGCGGCGGCGGTGTCGACCGGGGCCTCGTCGGCGGCATTATCGGTTTCGGATGCCGATTCTGTATCGGAGTCGGCATCTGATGCCTCGGCGAAGTCGTCGGTGTTGAATGTCGCCTTGTTGCGGCGGCGCCAGTTGTCTTCGAGCTTGCGCGAACCCCAACGTTTCTGGAAGTCGGTCTTGCCGGCGTTCTTGGTGGCAGTGTTGTAGAAATACCACGAGTTGTCGCTGTTGATGACGAACGACTGAGTGGAGTTGTCTTGCAGCTTATTGCCCTGTGCAGCCTCGTTGGCGAGATATTCCTGGCGGCGGGCTTCCTCGGCCTCTTCTTTCTCCTTTTTCTTCAGCTCCTCGATGAGCTTGTCGATAATCTTGTTGCGCTCGTCTTCGGGCATGTCGGCAAGGCGCAGCAGCGAGTCCTGCAGGTTGACGTTCTGAGAGTAGACGGCCAGCTCGTCGAGCACGTCGCTGCGACGCTTTATATTGTCGTAGTCGGGGAATGTCTGCGGCAACAAGGGCACGGCCTCGGAGTAGTTGGGCTGTGCCTTCTCGTAGTTGCCGCGCTTGAAGTATAGCTCGCCGAGGCGCACCTGGTTAACAGCCTTATCGATGCCGTTGCGTGTCGATTTCTCGTTTGCTAATTCGTAGTTTTCGATTGCCTTGGCCGTGTCGCCGCGCGACAGGTATAAGTTGCCGATGGCATAGTAGACCTGGTCGAGGTATTCCTTGTTCCTGTCGTAGCGCGTCATCCGGCGCAGGGCCTTCACCTCGGGCTCGATATCGCTGCCCTGGAATACCTCGCTCTGCTTGATACGGGCGTTGAACTTGGTGCGGTATGGAGCCGACGACGAGCTGCCGGCCGCGTCGAAAGCCTTATACGCCTCGGCCGGTCGCCCCAGTCGCTGGTACACCTGGCCGAGCAAGAAGTTGAGGCGCGTCTTTTGCGCTCCCTTGGCGCCCTTGACGGCCTCGACGAGGAAGGGCTCGGCATCGGCATAATTGTCGGCATGGATATAAAAATCGGCATAGACGAAGTTATAGAGCCGCCGCAGACGGTTGTTTGTCAGCTCGTCTTTCTTGATGCGTGTCAAAATCACCTCGGCCTCATACTGCCAGCCCATCGAAATATAGCTGAGTGCCTGCATCAATTTTGCCTCGGTCACAGTGGCCGGCAACCAGCCGAAATGCTTGCTGACGTAGAAAAATGTCGATGCCGCGCCGAGGAAGTCGCCGTTGTAGTACTGGCCACGGCCCATCATCATCCATGCGTTGTGCAAGAAGGGGTTATACTCCTCTCGTCGCAACCATTCCTTATTCTTGGGTGTGTTGCGGCTGCCCTTTACCTTGGGCTTCTTCTTGATTGAGCGGAGCTGTATGGCCTTCTGGGCCTTTTCAATCGAGCGGTTGAAGTCGCCCGAGGGCTGGGGTGCGGTGTTGTCGCCCTTGGCCTCGACGGGGTGCATGTACACGCGGCGCGAGTAGTCGTCCTCATATTTGCCCTCCATGTCGGCAAGCGTCTCCTTGTAGTGGGTGTCGCCGTTATAGTAGATGTTGTAGCGCGTGATAAATGCCTGGTAGTTGCGGGTGGCGGCATTGTTCTTTTTCGTCGAACATGCCGGCAGGGCAACCATCACAATGGCTGCTAATATCAAGGCGGCATATCTCGAGAGTCTGGCGTACATCAATTATTTAACGCCTGCCGTGGCGGTTTATTGTGGTGTGGCCGACGGTGCAGCGGCCGGTTTGGGCGCGGTGGGATAGGCGATGCGCGAGTGGTAGATTGTCATGAGTCGTTTTACGAACGCCTCTTTAATCTTGGCCACGTCGCGGAACTCGAGTGTCGACTCGTTGTGCAGCCCGTCGGCAATCTGCCCGTCGATAATGCGGTTTACGAGTTCGGTTATGGCCTCGCGTGTGTGTTCGCTGAGCGAACGCGAGGCGGCCTCGACGGCATCGGCCATCATCAGCACCGACGTCTCACGGCTCTGCGGGTCGGGGCCCGGGTAGGAGAAAGGAGCCTTGTCGACTTCCTCGCCGGGGTGCTGGCGGCAGTAGGTGATATAGAAATATTTGGCCATGCCGGCACCATGGTGTTCGCGTATAAAGCTGCGTATTACCTCGGGCAGCCCGGCCTTGTCGGCAAGCTGCAGGCCGTCGGCCACGTGGTTGATGACAATGGCCGCGCTACGCTCGGGGGGCAGCGCGTCGTGAGGGTTGACGCCGTGCTGATTTTCTGTAAAGAAGGCCGGGTTGGCCAGTTTGCCGATATCGTGGTATAGCGCGCCGGCACGCACGAGCTGCACGTTGGCACCTATGCGCACGGCGGCATCGCTGGCGAGGTTGCTCACAGCGATTGAGTGCTGGAATGTGCCGGGGCACTCGTTGGACAGGCGCATGAGTATGGGCGTATTTATGTCGGCAAGCTCGACAAGGGTCACGACGGATATAAAGCCGAAGAGTCGTTCGACGGCGAACATCAGGATGTAGGCCATCGAAGTGAGGGCCGCATTGACCCCGAGGAATGCCACCATGCGCCACGTGAAGCCCTCGAATGAGCCGTTCATGAGCAGGTCGAGGGCGACATACGAGGCAAAATACGCCAAAGCCACAATTAGCGAGGTGCGTAGCAATTGCGAACGACGGCTGAGTTCGCGAAGCGAGAACACGGCAGCCGACACAGCGCAGAACTGCAGGAAGATAAACTCGAGGGCAAAAGCCGTTACTCCCGCACATATGAGGGTGAGTACACAGGTGACGAAGAGCGCGGTACGGCCGTCGAAAAACACAAGCACAAGTATAGGCACAATCATCATCGGGGCGATATAGACGCCCTGCGCCACAAAATAGTTGAGGCCCACGCCGACGAGGAAGAACAACGTGACGAGGCTGTACATAAAAGTCAGCTTGCGCAGATTATTGTAGACATCGGGCACGAAGAAGAAGAAATAGAGCATCATGATAGCCAGCAGCAGCCCGACATAGAGGGCCTGGCCGAGGAACATGAGCCACTTGCTCTGATTCTGGTTAGTGTTGAGCTGGGTGAGCATGTGCTCGTAGGTCTGCAGGTTGGTAAAGTCCTGCGACGTTATGATTGCGCCCTTGTCGATAATCGTCTGGCCCTGGAGTATTATGCCCCTGTCGGCGGTAAGGGTCAGGTAGTCGTATTCGTAGTGACGGCGGCTCTCTTCCTCGTTGCGGGTATAATTGGGGAGAAGGAGGTTCTGGAGGTTGGCTCGTACAAAATACTGGTGCAGGGCGCTGTCGGTAATCACTGAGTCGAGGTATAGGTAGACCTCGCGCGGCGATGTGAAGCCCGAGGTCGACATCTCGCTGAGTACGTTTTTCTCGAGCAGTCGCACCTTGGGGAGGCGGTGCGAACTGATTTCGTCCTTGGTGCGCATATCCACCACGCCCGAGGCATATACCTTGCGCAACTCGGCCCCGAGACGCCTGTCGAGGTGCGTGCCCGGCGATGCCGGCAGATGGCTGATGATGGTGTCAATCAGCAACTGGTTAAGCTGGTAGATGGGCACGAAGCGGGCATCGAGCGTGTCGCGGGCGGCAAGCAGCGTGGCCGAGTCAGGGTGGATGGGGATGTCGAAGGGGGCGATGAGCTTGGTGTAGTTCCAAGGGCGCCCCTCCTCGTAGTTGAAGCGGTTGGCCTCGGGGTGCGGATAGAAATATACTATGACTATGAGCGCCGCGAGGGCGATGAGGATTTTGTTTAATATATTGTGGTTCATGACAAAGAACTTCGATTAATGTATCCTTGTGGCGAGTGTGACGCCCGAGATAGCCTTGGTGCGTGAGCAGAGGTCGTTGACCACGTCGACGTCGCTGACCCGTACCCACAGGTCGGCATGGAAGACCTTGTCGCTTGCCTCGATGTCGAGTTTGCGCATGTCGATGCCGAGGTGACTCGATATGAGTTGGGTGATTTCCTGCAAGATGCCGTGTCGGTCGATGCCCTCGATGTGCACGTGGGCCAGGAAGCGCTGCTTGCCGTCTGTATCCCACTCGGTGGCCACGATGCGCGAACCGTAGGCGGCTTTGAGCACCTGCGCCTGAGGGCAGTCGAGGGTGTGGATTTCGACGATGCCGTCGTCGGCGATAAAGCCCATCACATCGTCGCCGGGGATGGGGTTACAGCAGTCGGCCACACGGAAGTTGTTGCCGTCGGCAGTGGCTTGCAGCCTATAGATTTGCTTGGTATTCACCGGCTCGGGCGAGGTTGGCGAGGCATTGCTCTTGCCTGTGCCGGGTACCACTTTCTTGCCGATGGTGATGAGCTTCGAGATGATGCCTTTTTCCTCGATTCCGGCAGCCTTGCGTAGCGGTTTGAGCAAGAAGTCGCCAAGCACGATTTCGTCGGCACCGAGGGCATAGCACAAGTCGTCGCGATTGGTGACATGGAAGATGCCCTGCATCTTGGTGATAACCTTGTTGGTGTCGGGTATATTGTTGTCAGCAAGCCACTTGTTGAGGGTTTCGGCGCCCTTGACAATTACCGGTTGGCGCAGTGCGCGCAAGCCCTTGCGCAGGCGTGTACGGGCCTTGGCGGTGGCCATAAACTGCTCCCATTCGGGCAGGGCGACCTGGTTTTTCGACGTGAGCACCTCTACCTGGTCGCCGCTCTTCAGCTCGGTCTGCAGGGGCACGAGTTTATGGTTGACCTTGCCGGCGATGCAGTGCATGCCGATTTCGGAGTGGAGGTTGAAAGCGAGGTCGAGCACGGTGGCACCGGCAGGAAGTGTGACGAGTTCGCCAGTGGGGGTGAAGACAACAATCTCGGTGGCAAATAGGTTGAGCTTGAGAGTGTTGAGGAAGTCCATCGCGTTAGGCTCGGGATTGTCGAGGATATCCTTGATGGTCTTGAGCCAGGCGTTGAGTTCCGACTCCTCGTCGCCTTCGCCGATTTTATATTTCCAATGGGCAGCAAAACCCTTCTCGGCAATTTCGTCCATGCGCTGCGAGCGGATTTGCACCTCAATCCAGTTGCCGTCGGGGCCCATGACGGTCAGGTGGAGGGCCTGATAGCCGTTGGCCTTGGGGGTGACAATCCAGTCGCGTGTGCGGGCCGGGTGCAGTTGGTAGAGGTCGGTGATGGCCGAGTAGATGCTCCAGCATATCGCCTTTTCCTTGCTCTGGTCGTCGCACTTAAATATGATGCGCATGGCATAGAGGTCGTAGACTTCCTCGAAGGGCAGGTGCTTGGTCTCCATCTTGCGATAAATCGAATAGATGGACTTGAGGCGGGCCTTGGCATCGTACTCTATGCCCAGTTCGTTGAGTTTCTGCTTAATCGGCTCTGAGAAGTCGGAGTAGACGGCCGAACGCCGGGCCTCGCTCTGCTGTATTTTAGCCTCGATTTCGCGGTATATGTCGGGGTGCTCGTGCTTGAAACTCAAATCTTCGAGCTCGGTCTTGATGGCGAAGAGGCCGAGGCGGTGGGCAAGGGGGGCGTAGATATACAGGGTCTCGCCGGCAATCTTGTAGCGTTTGTTGGGGGCCATGCTGCCGAGGGTGCGCATGTTGTGGAGACGGTCGGCCATCTTGATTAGCACCACGCGGATATCCTCGCTCATTGTCAGGAGGAGCTTGCGGAAATTCTCGGCCTGGACTGAAGCCTTGTCGCCGAAGATACCGCCCGAAATCTTCGTGAGGCCGTCGACGAGCTGCGCGATTTTGGGGCCGAAATGCTGCTCTATGTCTTCGACGGTATAGTCAGTGTCCTCGACCACGTCGTGCAATAGCGCGGCACAGATACTCGTGGAGCCAAGGCCTATTTCTCGCGAGGCAATACGTGCCACCGCAATCGGGTGCATGATATAGGGCTCGCCCGAACGACGGCGCACGCCCTTGTGGGCCTCCTTGGCAAAATTGAAGGCGCGTTCGATAATTTCGACTTTCTTGCGGTGGTTGCTGTTTAGATAACCTGCAAGGAGCTCGTCGAAAGCATCCTGTATCATTTTTTCCTCTTCGGCGGGAGTCAGGCGCGGGGCGTTGTCCATAATCTGAAATTTGAGTGTCTGCCAATAGAATACAAATTTACAACATTCCGCCGGAACTGACAAAAAAATTTCTGTCAGTTATAGCGAGTGGAGAATGAGATGATGAAACATATAGACAGACAAAAAATCAGAAATGACATAATAGGTAGCGAACCCCAAGATAAGCCTCGGGCACAGAGGACAAATCAGATAGAAAACCGATTTTGTAAAATTTATATTTACAGCACGTAGGCGACTTCTTTGAAGGCGTAAGCGTGGTTGTTGGAGAGGTGGAGAGTGCCGTCGAGGTCGACGGCGGTGATGGCTGCGTCGAAGTGTGTGCCGTCGGGCAGGGCGAAGGTGTAGTCGCGGCCGTCGCCACGGTAAAGTTTTGACATGTAGCGCGTCTTGAGCGCGTCGGTATCGCCGTCGTAGTTGTCGACATAGTCGGCAAGGCGATTTGCCAAGGCCTCGAGCAGGGGTTCGAGCGGTGTGTCAATGCTTGTGAGTTGCTTGACAGATACCGGGTTGGGGGCATCGGAGAGGAATGACAGTTGGTTGACGTTCAGCCCTATGCCAGCTATTGAGCGATGGAGCTGCGCACCACGCAGCTTGTTTTCAATCAGAATGCCGGCAATCTTGCCGTCGCCTACGTATATATCGTTGGGCCATTTGATTTTAGACCGTATGTCGAGACCGGCACTCTCGAGGAGAGCGTCGACAGTGTCTGTCACGGCCAAGGATACCAGCATAGACAGTTCGAACTGCCGTGCTGCGGGTAACTTTTCGGGTCTAAAGAGCTGCGAAAAAGTGAGGTTTGCCCCCGGCTGGGCCTCCCACGAGGCTCCGCGCTGACCCCGGCCCTCGGTCTGGCAGCGCGTGGCCACGACTGTGCCGGCGGGGGCATCGGGCATGTCGGCAAGGACGGCGTTCGTGCTGCCACAAACGTCGAGCCAGGTTATATGCGTTTTCATCACTCCGAGATAGTGAGTGTGCGCGAATCGTCGTCGTTGACAGTGATTTTGACAGTGACGGTGTCTTCGGGCAGAGCTGCGGCAATGCGCTCGGGCCACTCGATGAGGCATACTGCACCCGAATCGAAATAGTCTTCGATACCCAGCTCGATAGCCTCGTCGAGGTCTTCGATGCGGTAGAAATCGAAGTGATAAATCAGTTCGGCGGTGGTGTCCGAGCGGTATTCGTTGATAAGAGCGAAAGTGGGCGAGGCAGTCTCCTCGGGGTCGACGCCGAGCACGCGGCAGAGGGCGTTGATAAATGTTGTCTTACCGGCTCCCATGTCACCATAGAAGGCGAATACGGTGTTGTCGCCCATCTGGGCTGCAAATTCGCGTGCGGCGACTTCGAGGCCGGCCTCGTTGGCTATCTGAATTGTTTTCATTTCGGCGATAAAGTGATAAGTGGCACAAGCATTTCCTCCATCGAGATGCCTCCGTGCTGGAAGGTGCCCGTGTAATATTGTACGTAATAATTATAATTGTTGGGATATGCAAAAAAGTCGTCGGGGGCGGCAAAGATGTAGGTGGTAGACACATTTGGCGCGGGCAAACCGAAGCGTGCCGGCTGCTTTATTTCGTAGACCTGCTTTGAGTTGTAAGCCAGGTTCTTGCCCAATTTGTAGCGCAAGTTGGTGTTGGTATTCTTGTCGCCGACGACCTTGACGGGATTATCGACACGTATGGTGCCGTGGTCGGTGGTGAGCACGATTTTGTAGCCACGCTCGGCGATGCGGCGGAAGATATCGAGTGCCGACGAGTGGCGGAACCACGACTCGGTGAGCGAACGGTAGGCGGCGTTGGTGGCGGCGAGTTCGCGTATCATCTTCGACTCGGTGCGGGCATGAGAAAGCATGTCGATGAAATTGAAGACTATGACATTGAGGTCGTTGCCCTCGAGCTGGCGGAAGTCGCGCAGCAGTTTCTCGCCGGCAGCGCTGTCGTTGATTTTATTATATGAAAATTTGTATTGGCGGCGGTAACGCTCGAAGAGTGTGGCTATTAGCGGCGACTCGTTGATATTTTTGCCTTCCTCGGAATCCTCGTCGACCCACAGGTCGGGAAACATCTTCTCGATTTGTGCCGGCATGAGGCCCGAGAATATAGCATTGCGGGCATACTGGGTGGCGGTGGGGAGTATGGTGGTGCAGATACTCTCGTCGAAGGTGAAATACTCGGCCAGGATAGGCTTGATTGTGCGCCATTGGTCGAGGCGGAAGTTGTCGATAAGTACGAAGAACACCTTCTCGCCGGCATCGAGCATGGGGAAGACCTTGCGCGGCATTATACGCGGGCTCATCAGCGGCCCGTCGTCGCCGGTGACCCAGTCCTCGTAGTTGCGTTTGACCCACTTGTAGAACTCTTTGTCGGCCTCGCGCTTCTGATTTTCGAGCAATTCGAGCATGTTTGTGTCGGCAGCGGCGAGTTCCATCTCGCGGTAGACGAGACGGCCATAGAGGTCGGTCCAATCCTCGAGTGTATTGGCACTATTTATAAGCATGCCGAGCTGGCCGAACTCCTCGCGGTAGTCGCGTGTAGCCTTTTCGGAGACAAGACGTTCGCTATGCAGATGCTTCTTTATGGCAATGAGGATTTGGTTCGGGTTTACGGGCTTGATTAGGTAGTCGGCAATCTTGCTGCCCACAGCCTGGTCCATGATGTTTTCTTCCTCGCTCTTGGTAATCATGATTACCGGTGTCTCGGGGCGGCGCTGCTTTATCATTGCCAAAGTCTCGAGGCCAGTGAGGCCGGGCATGTTCTCGTCGAGGATTATTAGGTCGAAGGGCTCAGCCTCGGCCATGTCGAGGGCGTCGCGACCATTGTTTGCCGTCACGACATCATAGCCCTTGTTTCGCAGAAACATCAGGTGGGGCTTGAGGAGGTCGATTTCGTCATCGGCCCATAATATCCGTTGCTTGTTCAATTTTTGTCTTTTAAACTTTCTTTAACTAATTCCTTGATATACTCTTCAGCTCCATCTAAGCCAACTTTTTCTATGAGTTGTGTATAATCCTCAATTTCATTGCCAGTGAACGTCAGTATAATTCTTCGCTCGGCGTTACCTGCTATATGGGTGTAATCTTCTGGATAGGCCCAGAAACATCCTACACAAAAAGATGGGTCCTTATCCTTCCAATTATGACAATGTTCACAAGCCCAAGATTTTGCTCTATTAGCAGAAGGACTTAACAACATATAGAAATTAATATCACTGCCATGTTCACCTCCAATCTCGTACGGTACTCGATGGTCGATTTGCAATAAAGCTGGAGATATGACCTCCTGATATATAAAACATTTGGGACCAAATTTTTCTATCAAAGCACTTTTTATAGCTTTTGACAATCTCGTACGGCCTTCTTTCTTACTCAATGAGGCAGAATATTGCTCGAAATTCCCAAAGCTGTAGGATGCAATAGTCCGACCATCTGAATTTTTAACATGAGAAGTCTCAATGGGTATACCTAATTCCCTAACATCGCGAATAGCTCTTGGTGGATGGTCATACCCATATAAAGATTTTATCTCTTCAGATGTGATACTGCCATGTAGCAATATATGCCTAATTATTGTAGCAGGACGTTTAGCCTTTACCGCCAATAATTTTTCTCGAAACTCAGGGCTAATATCCATATGTATTAGAAATCAAATAAGTATTGATAGGGTGCAACTATAACTTTACTATCTTCATGCAGTACCAAGCCATGACTAACATATAAAGACTCAATTGTCTCAATCTTTTGCCCAAGATATAGTGCTTGTGTAGACAAACCGCCATTAAGTTCAAATCGTGTAAGGCATAAGGATTCTGGTAAATCCCGACCGTATTTTTTTTCACCTAAATTGCCGTCGTAACTCACAAGAAAATCCACATTCCGCCTATTAAGAGACTCCAAAGCCTCGACAAATTCTTCAAAAGACAGGCCTGCTATATATCGATGGTCGCGAACATTCGACACACCTTGATATGGTGGGTCCATGTAGACCACATCGCCAGGAACAGCCATCTCGAGAATATCTCTAAAATCTTTAGAATAAAAAGTAACTTTATTTTTGAGAATATTAGAAATAGCTTCGACATTCGGTGCTAAAGAAGATGGAGACGTTCCATTGCGTCTCCTGTCGGGGGACTGATTGAAATCACCCTCTGAATTATATCGAACAGAACCTTTTACGCATCGTGCCAATAAATAGAGCATGGTAGACGGTTTCTTATTTCCTTTATTAAAATCATTTCTGACTTTATAGTAATGAGATTCTGTTCCACCCACGTACGAAAACTGCTCGTTCCATAATTCCGTATATGAGTCGATTAATAACTGAGGGGCTTCTACTGCTGTTTGAAGTATTGAAATAATGTCGGAATTTATATCATTTATTATAAATGAATTAGCCATATTCTTACAAGCCACGGCAATCGAAATAGCAGCCATCCCAGAAAACGGTTCAATCAATCTTTCAAATCTCACAGGCATATGACGCAAAATTTGTGTGGCAAGTTTGCGTTTCGAACCTTGATATTGGACTATATGTGGGACAAAAGATTTCATAAGACAAAGTTAGTCTTTTCGCCGCAAAAAAGCAATAGGGGAGCCTCGGGGCCGAGGTTAAAAATCAGGTCGAGGATGCTCAGCCGCGATAAAAAACCATAGCGGTCGGCACGGAGCTGCCAATAGGGGCCGGGCGCGTCGACGGCCGAGAAATCGACGCGGCGGTAGTCGTCGAACTGCTGCCCTGGCATTAGTTCTTGCGACACCGTGGTCTCGAGACCGAGGATGTCGCGGATGAGGGCATCGGCATCAATGACCATAGAACAGATGCTGCGCGGCCCGGGAACGAGCAGGGGGGTGAAACGGTCGATATAGAACTCGAAAAAAGGCGTGCGCCCGTATGCCGATTCGAGGGCTTGCAAGTGCACCTCCCACCAGCGGCCATGGTCGCTGACGGTGACGTCGCCCCACGAGAGTCTGCCCGACAGGAAAGCGCCCTCGGGGCGGCTGACAGGCACGGTGAGGCGCAATTCGCCCCCGGCATCGGCGATAGTGTAGCGGTGGACCGACTTGAAGCGTTTGTCGTAGCGCAGCGACGTATCGATGACGGCGGCGGGATATTGCGCCATCAGGGCGTAGTAGGCCACAGAGCCGAAAAGCTGCGGCGGCAGGACAGCCACCGAACCGGCCGGGCGCACGATGAGCGGACTGCTCATTTCTTATCGGGGTTGGCGCTGCGGAATATGCGGTTGAAACGGATTTTGCCGTCGAAAAGACCACGGTCGCGGTCGAACGAAGCCAGCACAATCATTGGCGTGCCGACGATATGGTCTTCGGGCACGAAGCCCCAGAAACGCGAGTCCTGCGAGTTGTCGCGGTTGTCGCCCATCATGAAGTAGTAGTCCATGGCAAAGGTGTATGTGTCGGCCGGCTTGCCGTCGATGATAACCTTGCCGGTGGCTTCGTCGAAATAAGCGTCGTTATGGCCCTCGTAGTTGCGTATGCAGCGGTTATAAATCGTCCAAGCGTCCTTGTCGAGTTTTATCGTAGAGCCTTTCTTGGGAATGTAGAGGCCCAGCTTGCCGCCGTAATCAGAGAGCGTCCAGTCGCCGGCACTTCCGAAGGGGAAGACCATAGAGTTCATGCCCGAATCGAAGAAGTAGGGCGCGATTTGGTTGAATTTCACATAGTCGGCAAGGAGACCGTCGGCGGTCATAGACTCTATCATGCCGCGAGTCAGGGGTGCCATATACGCCGTGGCACCGGGCGCAGCCTTGGGCAGGAACGGGGCGAGGTTCTGACGCGACGGCGTGCCGGGGGCGTAGGTATAGAGGTCGCCGGCCGTAATGTCGAGGGCTTTGAGGTCGTCGTCGGTCAGGGGTCGGTTTGTCGCAAAGATGTAGTTGAACTGCACGTTCTCGGGGAAGGGGCGAGCCTCGCCGTCGATATAGAGCGTGTCGCCCTTTATGGCAAGACGCTGGCCGGGAAGGCCGACAGCACGTTTTACAAAGTTCTGACGGCGGTCGACGGGGCGGTATATGATGTCGCCGAACATTGCCTTGTTGGTCTTTACCTCGTCGCGTCCATACTGGTCGACAAGCAGGTCGTAGTACATGGGCGTTTCTTCGAACTTCGAAGCGACGGTGTCGCCTGCAGGAAAATTGAAGACCACGATGTCGCCTTCTTCTACATTACGTAGTCCCTTGAGACGGCGATAGCTTACCGAGGGATGGTCGAGATACGAATTGACGCCGAAAAGCTGGTTATGAACCAATGGGAAGTGAACGGGCGTCATAGGCACACGGGGGCCATAGACCATCTTGTTGACCCACAGGTAGTCGCCGGTAAGCAGCGTCTTTTCAAGCGAGCTCGACGGTATCTGGTAGTTCTGCCCGACGAAGGAAAACACGAAGTAGACGAGCACGAGGGCATATACGATTGCATCGACCCAGCTCATGACGGCACGTGTGGCCTTCGATTTGCTCTTCTTCCACCAGGTGAAGGGTATGTAGCCGGTGATGTAGATATCGAAAAGCAAAAGCTCGAAAATAGCGAGCCACCATGTGCGCATCCATACCACCCATGCCAGGAATATGAGGCTGACGAGGCCGAAGCGGAGCCAGCGCGTGGTCTTTATCTCTTTAATTCGGCGTTTAAAATCTTCGCCAAAAGTCATTTCGTTTTTCATAACGCACAAAATTACAACAAATCGACGAAAGGAGCAAATATTTGCGCATGTAGGAAATTTTTGCTAACTTTGTGATACCAATCAAGACGCATGCTGAGATATATCCTTAAATTTTTGGCCATATACCTGACCTTCGTACTTGCCGGTGCGATACAAAAGCCCGTATTTCTGATTTTCCACGGTGGCGAAGGGCTGTCGGCGGCTGATTGGTTCGAAGTTATTTACCACGGGTTGTCGATGGACTGCACTGTGGCCGGTTATATGACCGCCGTGCCTGGTTTGTTGATGGTTGCCGGAATATGGTTGCCGCGTCGGGCGTGGCTGCGGCAGGTAATGCGTGGCTACAACGCCGTGGCGGCAGTGTTGATGTCGCTTGCCGCCGTAGCAAACATAGGGCTCTACGGCCACTGGGGCTTTCCGCTCGATGTGACACCGGTCTTCTATTTCACCTCGTCGCCCTCGGCGGCGGCGGCAAGTGCGACGACGGGCGAAATCATCGGGGCGATAGTCGGCTTCCTGATTTACACCGACTTGATATTTATGAGCCTCTACCTAATAGACAAGCACCTAACTGTCGATGTCTCGCGCCAACGGCCCGTGGCTACCGTGGTCGGTTTGCTGCTTGTGGGCTTGTTGTTTATACCCATACGAGGCGGCTTCACGGTGTCGACGATGAACCCCGGACGGGCGTACTACAGCCAAAACAACAGGCTCAACCATGCTGCGGTCAACCCCTTCTTCAGCTTCCTTTATTCGGCCACGCACCAGGCTAATTTCGGTAGCCAGTTCCGCTATCTTGACCCGGAGGTCGCAGATGAAACATTCAAGGCTATGACAGCCAATCCTACAATCATTACCGATACGCTCTTTGAGGGCCGGCCCGACATATACCTGATTATTGCAGAGAGTTTTTCGTCGCACCTCCTTCCCTGCCAGGGCGGCGAGGCAGTGGCTGTGCGTCTCGACTCGCTTGCCCGCAACGGAGTGCTTTTCGACAACTTCTACGCCTCGAGCTTCCGCACCGACCGCGCCCTGCCAGCCATACTCGGAGCCATACCCGGACAGCCGAACACAAGCCTGATGAAGTATATAAGCAAGACCGAGGGCCTGCCGTCGCTACCGCGTTCGCTCAAAGATGCCGGGTATGCACTTAGCTATTACTACGGGGGCGACATAAACTTCACCAACATGAAGTCGTACCTAGTCAACTGCGGTTTCGAAGACATCGTATGCGACCGCGACTTCCCTGTGACAGAGCGCACAGGCAAGTGGGGCGCACACGACCACCTACTATTCGACAAGGCACTTGCCGACATAAAGTCGGGCAATGACGCAGTGCCTCAACTGCGCGTAATACAGACCTCGAGCAGTCACGAGCCGTTCGAGGTGCCCTATACCAGCCCCCACCGGGCCCCTGCGGCAAATGCGTTTGCCTACACCGACAGTTGTATCGGTGCTTTTGCCGACAGCGTGTCGCGGCTTCCGCGCAAGTCGCTGATAGTAATAGTGCCCGACCATTACGGTTGCTATCCGGCCGACATTGAGGGCGAGACCGCCCGACACCACGTGCCGCTGATATTTGCCGGAAATGCCCTGCAGCACAAAGGCATACGCATACACCGCCACGGCAGCCAAACCGACCTCGCGGCCACCATCCTGGGGCAGCTCGGCATCGATGCCACGGCATTTAAATTTAGTCGCGACATGCTTGCCGACATACCGGCACCGTTCGCATTTTACTCCTCGCCCAACGCCATCGCCCTGAGCGACAGCACTGCCACGGCGACCGTCGACATATCCACGGGTACCATCGACGGCGACAGCACGGCGGCAGTCAAGGCTAAGGCATATATACAAACCCTCTACAATTATCTCGACTCGATTTAATGGACTTCCTGATTAACCTCGACACCGGCATATTCTTGTTTTTCAACGGCATGCACTGTAGCTTTGCCGACCGGTTCATGCAACTTATATCGGAACGCTTTATATGGGTGCCGATGTATGCGGCACTACTCTTCGTTATTGTCCGCAACTATGGCTGGCGCAAGGCATTGTTTATCGTCATCGGTACGGCACTTGCCATCACCGCTGCCGACCAGTTGTGTGCGACCTTCATACGCCCGGCGGTGCATCGACTGCGCCCTGCCAATCTCGACAACCCTCTTAGCGTGCTGGTGCATATCGTCGACGGCTATCGCGGCGGCAGCTATGGCTTCCCCTCGTGCCACGCCGCCAACACCTTTGCGCTGGTGGGGCTGATGGTGCCGCTGGTGCATAATCGCCGTTTCGGCCTCACGCTGATAGCCTGGGCACTCGTCAACTGCTATTCGCGCATTCACTTAGGAGTGCATTACCCCGGCGACCTGTTGGTTGGCGGCATCATAGGTTTCAGCGTAGGATATTTATGCTACCGCCTGGTACGCCTTACGGCTTTTGCCGGCAAGTTGCCGGTGCCGACACATAGCGAGACAACGGAAATCTACTTTGCCGCGCCCATACTGTCGTACATACCAATGTTGCGCCTCAGCACCCTCATCTTCAGACATACCGATTTTGTAACCATAGCCGCCGTATCGACAGTCATAGCGATATCATTAGCGGCAATATAACCTTGAAACACAATGAAAAAATACCGTACCCTCTTTCTGGCAATGCTAATAATACTGCTTACCCCGCCGATGCTCTCGGCCGCAGACAAGGACTATTCCGGCTACCTGTTTGTATATTTTACCGGCGACACTATGGACGGTGAACAGATATGCTATGCCGTGAGCAAGGACGGCTATAACTTCCACACCCTCAACTGTGGCAAGCCGGTGCTCAACTCGCGCCAGATATCGTCGACAGGCGGTATGCGCGACCCCCACATACTGCGTTCGGCCGACGGCAAGACGTTCTATATGGTCGCTACCGACATGGTGTCGGCCAACGGTTGGGACTCTAACCGCGCCATGGTGCTGCTCCAATCGAAAGACCTCGTGCACTGGAAACACTCGGTGCTCAACATACAGAAACGTCTTCCTGACCAGGGCAATCTCAAGCGCGTGTGGGCACCGCAGACAATCTACGACCCCCAGGCCGGCAAATATATGATATATTGGTCGATGAAACACGGCAAAGGCCCCGATATCATCTACTATGCATACGCCAACAAGGACTTCACCGACATAGAGGGCGAACCCAAACCGCTCTTTATCCCTGCCGACGGCAAATCATGTATCGACGGCGACATAATATACAAGGACGGTGTCTACCACCTGTTTTATAAGACCGAAGACGAGGGCAAAGGCATAAAATCGGCCACGACAAGCGACCTCACGTCGGGAAAATGGACCGAACAGCCCGACTACAAGCAACTGACAAAGGACGCCGTAGAGGGTTCGGGCATATTCAAACTCAACGGTTCAGACAAGTATATACTGATGTACGACGTCTATATGCGCGGCCGCTATGAATTTGCCGAGACCGAAGACCTTGTCAAGTTCGCCCCCGCCGCCAAGCCTGTGAGCATGGACTTCCATCCCCGTCACGGTACCGTGATGCCCATTACCGCCAAAGAACTCAAACGACTCGAAAAGGCCTACAGATGCGAAAAGTAATAACATACGGTACATATGACCTTCTTCACCAAGGCCATATCAACCTGCTACGACGGGCTAAAGCCTTGGGCGACTACTTGATTGTAGGCGTTACCAGCGACAGCTTCGACCGTAACCGAGGCAAACTCAACGTGCGCAATAACGTGCTCGAGCGCGTGGATGCAGTAAGGCAGACCGGCCTTGCCGACCAAATTATAATCGAAGACTACGTTGGGCAGAAAATCGACGACATACAGCACTATGATGTCGACGTGTTTGCTATAGGTTCGGACTGGGAAGGCAAATTCGACTACCTGCGTGAGTTTTGCGAGGTCGTTTACCTTCCGCGCACCCAGGGCATATCCTCGACAGCACTACGCAACCAAACTCAGCAAATCGTTCGCCTCGGCATAGTAGGTGCGGGGCGTATAGCCAGTCGTTTCGTACCCGAGGCATCTTTTGTCAGCGGTGTATATCTCAGCGGTGTCTACGTACCTGATATTGACGAGTGCCGCCGCTTTGCCGACCGCTTCGGTTTGCCTGAGGCCTTCGACACTTACATGGCACTGCTTGACTCGTGTGATGCAGTCTACATAGCTTCGCCGCATATTTATCATTACGAACAAGTAAAGGAAGCCCTGCTTCGTGGAAAGCACGTACTATGCGAAATTCCCATGGTGCTCAGTGGCGACGAAGCACGAGAACTTTATGCCTTTGCCGCCGAGAAGGGCCTTGTGCTGCTTGAGGCAAGCAAGACCGCTCACGCCCCGGCTTTCAACCACCTGGTGTCGCTTGTCAAGAGCGGTGTCATAGGACAGGTGGTGGAGGTGCAGTCGTCGTTATCAAAACTTATTCCCGACAAGACACTGCGCGAGTTCGACAAGACCCAGGCTGGCGGATGCATTACTGAGTTGTCTCATTTCCCCTTGATGTCGATTGTCAAACTCCTTGGCTGCGTTTATAAAGACCTCACCTTCTATTCGAGGGTTGAGAACGACGTGGATGTGTTCACCAAGGGCATCATCCACTACGACAGCGCGGTGGCGACTATCACCCTGGGGCTCGGTGTGAAGACCGAGGGCAACCTGGTAGTGTCAGGAACAAACGGGTATGTGTATGTGCCGGCCCCCTGGTGGCGCACAGACTTCTTCGAGGTACGCTACGAAAACCAGACCCTCAACCGAAAGTATTTCTATCCTTTCGACGGTGAAGGCCTTCGCTATGAGCTTCAGGAATTTATCGCCATGATAATTGGCGGACGGCTTAGCTCCTACCGATTGCGTCGGCATCAAAGTGCGGCCATAGCCGATATTATCAGCTATTACCGCCAAGGTTACTACATAAAACTGAAAATGTAAAATGAGAGCGTTAACAGCCTTGATTATGCTTTTGTGTCTGCCGTTGCTATCGTCATGCAACGACAACGACTCCCCTGAAAGTATCAACCTTTCGTCGTTAGCCATGAGGCTCCCGAGTAGGCTCATTGCGCACCGAGGTTTATGGAATGTTAATGGCTCGGCTCAAAATTCGCTACAATCAATACGCCTGGCCTGTGAAAATCCTCATTTCAAAGGTGCTGAAATCGACATCTGGCAGACCGCAGACAAACAACTCGTACTGAGCCATGACGGCACTATCGACAACATGGAAATCGATAAAACCGTCTATGACAAAATCAAGGGTTGCCGCCTCGCTAACGGTGAGCGGATACCCACGTTTGAGGCCGCACTCGACTTGATAGCCCAATACCCAGGCAAGATATTGATGATTGATATCAAGAGAGTGGATATAGATGTGCTGATGGCAGCGATAGAAGACTATGGATATCCCGAACGACTTTATTTTAAGTCGTTTGGCGAGAGCACTTGCCGGGCCCTCGCCGAAAACGATATAAGACCTGTTTATTATCTTACATGGGATATCGGTAAAGTTGATATTGCGGAATGTATCGAAAACGGGTATGACGGAGTTTCGGCATACTGTAAACCTGTGTTTAATGACCCAGGAGTAATATCTCGTTATCATACCGCCGGTCTCGAATTTATAGCTTGGAACGCCTATACAACTGAAGAAGTAGAATGTTTACTGACAATGGGTGTTGACATAGTTGTCACCGACCTCGTACCAAGAAACAGTAGATAAATATGGGAGAATCGCTACGACATAAGACAACCCGAGGAGTAGCGTGGAGCGCGGTCGAACGTTTCTCCTCACAGGCCGTGCAGTTAGTTGTCAATATACTATTGGCCAATTTGCTATTGCCCGGAGATTTCGGTCTCATAGCCGAAATAATGATATTTATACAACTTGCGCAGGTGCTTATAGACAGTGGCTTTACCACAGCTCTTATCCAGCGCAAAGACCGTAACGCCCTCGATTACAGTACAATTTTTTATTTCAACCTTGCGGCATCGGTCGCTTGCTATATATTGCTCTTTATCTCTGCCCCAATTATAGCGCGATTTTACGATGAACCCCAACTAATATCGATAGTTCGTGTTGTTGGTCTCAACTTTGTCATAGGGGCATTTGTCGCCGTGCCACGTACGATGTTGACAATCGATATACGATTCAAAGAGCAATCCCTTATCTCCCTGGTATCGGCTCTTGTGTCTGGTGGTATGGCCGTATGGTTGGCCTTTAGAGGCTTGGGCGTGTGGAGCCTTGTGGTGCAGAGCCTATTGGTAGTTGTGGTACAGGCAATAATGACAATTCTTGTTGTGCGTTGGTTGCCTCGTGAGGGATTTTCATGGCATAATTTGAAGTCGATGCTCGGATATAGTTCCAAATGTCTGTTGTCATCGCTAATCAATATGATGTATGTCTACCTTTACCCTGTGCTGATAGGTAAGTTCTACAACAAGACGGAGCTTGGCTACTATAACCGCGCTGATTTTTTCTCAATGGTGCCGGCACAGTCAATCGGGCAGATTATATCACGAGTGGCCTTTCCTATTTTCAGTAGTATTCAGGACGATACTCCACGACTAAGAACTGCGTATTCAAAATATATCCGTTATGCCTCGACCATAGTTTTCCCCTTGATGGTTGGTCTCGCCACGGTCGCTAAGCCACTGATAGAAATAATGCTGCCCCCGGTATGGTCACCGGTGATACCTATGTTGCAGATATTGTGCATAGCATGGATGTTTGACCACATCTCGCAGATAAATTTAAATATTCTATATGTCAAAGGGCGCAGCGACCTTGCCCTAAGGCTTGAATTTGTAAAAAAGAGCATCGCTTTTGCAATATTATTCGGCACCGTTCCGTTTGGCATAATAGCAATATGCTGTGGCCGCGTAGCATATAGCATAATCGCCTTGATAATCAACGCCCATTACACCAGCGACCTCATATCGCTGTCACGTATAGACCAGCTAAAGGATTTTATGCCACCGCTGCTGACTTCGATAGTAATGGGAGCTATAGTATGGATGCTTACCCAGCTACCCCTAAACGTATGGTTACAACTCTTCATAGCGATAATAAGCGGCATAATAATCTTTGTAGCGCTGACATATCTTACTCAGCGCAAGTTCTTTTTTGAGTTTATCTCGCTGATACATAAAAATGGATGAAATACAACACAGGCAGCTACGAGAGCACTTCAATCCCGAAGGTTCCGACCTGCGACGCTTGCAAAAGCGCCAGGTTGAGATGTTGAAGTATCTCGATGATATCTGCCAGGCTAATGACATAAAATACTGGCTTGCAGCAGGAAATCTTTTAGGCTGTGTGCGCCATTTTGGCGAATTCATACCCTGGGACGACGATATAGACATCGAGCTTGAGAAAAAAGAATACGACCGACTTGTTACAGTTTTGAAACAGCAGCGTCACCCCGATTTCGAGGTACAAGATGGTTATAATGACCGTTATTTCGAGGTCCATTTCGCAAAATTACGCGACAAACGCTCCATCGTAGCCGAGCCCGAAACTGACCTTTACCGTCTTCGCGGATGCTATATCGATATATTTCCTATGCGTCGCGGTTTGCCGTCGGTCGTACGTTTCACTACAGAACTCAGGAAGCGTTACTTTGGTTTTATAGCCAGGCATGTAAGTAATATGAAGATGAGGAAAGCTCTTACGCTTGTCGGCAAATACATGCTACAGCGCGGACTTTTCCCATTTGTCAACACATTAGTGCGCCCGTTTTCGCGTAAAGACATCGTGTACCATACCCCTACGAGTGTCGCCGTGGACTATAATCCCCGTAGGTTAGCTAATCTTTATCCCCTCCAGCGTATTATATTCGAAGGCATCGAGGTCAACGCCCCATTCAATCCCGACGGATTCTTGCACGACATGTATGGCGATTACATGACCATTCCAGACCCCGACAAACTGCACTTCCATTTTGATAGAGATAGAATTACCTGGATGTGATAAGCTTAACACATACAATAAATTGTCTTTTTCAATTACTTAATCATAACACGCTCACATTAGAAATGAAAATAGCCGTAGTAACGGGTGGAACATCCGGCATAGGACTTGGGGTCGCAAAGATGTTAATCGCAAAAGGTTATTATGTCTTTACGACCTATGTCGGAAAAGCACTGGAAGAAAACCTCGAGAACTTTGATGCAATATCTGCTGACCAAAGCAATCGAGATGAAGTATATAAATTCATCGCTTACGTAAAAGAGAAAGTAACACATATAGATTGTATAGTCTGCAATGCAGGACTCACGATACGCAAATCTTTCACTGAGACACAAGATGAAGATTGGTATAAGATGATGGATGTGGCAGTAAATTCGCACTATATTATGATTCGCGAGTTTTTCCACTTAATCCCCCAAGGTAGCCGTATTATTTTTACCGGTTCCCAAATGGGGCTCAATCCTCATGCAACCGTACTTGCATACGGCGTGACCAAAGCTGCCGTACATGCCTTAACCAAAAATCTTGTCAAAGAATTCGAGGGAACTGGAACGACGGTGAATGCGATAGTTCCGGGATTTGTCGACACACCTTGGCAAAAGGAAAAACCGGAAGAAATCAAACAAAATATATATCGTAAAACTGCAATACACCGCTTCGCTTCAATTGATGAAGTTGTAGATGCTTATAGATTTTGCATTGACAATCCTTTTGTCAATGGTAGTCTTATAGAAGTTAATGGCGGGTATTGCTATAAATAGGGCCAAATTAAAGGGTTAAGGAGCTTGGTTGGCAGCCCTAACCCTTTAACTTTTACCTCTAATCTTAGGAAATATTATCTGTTGTCAACCCGGAGTTTGAGGGTGGCGTACATCACGGCGGCGAGGGCGATGAAGAGGCCGATGCTGCCGGTGAGGAGGGCATAGGTCTCGAGGCTGAGCAAGACGAAGATAAAGCCGTAAATCACTAATAACAATGCGCATATTCCGGCGGCAACCTTGGTGGAGCCGAGCACACCGCGCATATAGAGGGTAACGAGGCCGATGGTCATAACTGCCGCTATGAGGTAGCTAAGGCCGAACGACATGTGTTCGCTCATCGACAGCAGCAGTGAGTAGAACAGGATTAGGGCGAGGCCTACCAACAGGTATGACAATAAATTGATGGGGTGGCGCAGCATCACCTCGGCAAAGAGAATGGAGATAAAGGTAAGCAAGATTACCACTATGGCATATTTGACGGCCCTGTCGGTCTTCTGATAACGGTCGACGGGGATGAGCAGGTCGACAACGACTGCCGATTTGCATATATCCTCGGCGCGGCTGCCGACGAAGGCCTGGGGATAGTTGCGATTGGTGGAGTTGAGCGTCCACGATGCCGTGAAGTCGTCTTTGCCGACTTCGCGCGTACTGGGTAGGAACATGCCTTTGAACGATGGCGACTTGCATTGGCCCTTGATTTCGATTTCGTTGCGGTGGCCTACGGGAGTCACGCCAAGTGCCCCCGAGCCGCGCAGACGCATCGTTACCGAATATGCGATTTTGGCAGAGTCGGCCGACGGAAGTACGATGTTGGCCTGCATACATCCAGAGCCTGGGGTGTCGTCGTGGCTGTGGTAGTTGTCGTCGTTTTCCGAGGTGTAGACCTGGACGTTGTTGGTGCCCTCGAGTTCGTATTTCTGACTGCCCAAATCGATAGGCGAAATCTCCTCGACACCGCGCAGGTCGCCGATGCCGACGGTGACATAAGCCTTGTCGAAACGGTAGGCTGACAGTGGTATGCCTAATTTAGCGAGAGGTTCGTAGCTGAAATCGCCCTCGAGCGTGACATCGGAGTTGTAGACCACGGCCTCGTATATGCCCCGGTGGAGCTGCTGCGAGGTCAATGTTGCCTTCAGGTCCATCTTCGAAGGCAACAAGCGCACCATGCCGCCATTGTTGCGGCGCGATATGCTGTCGTATGGTATCGAGATTACGGGGCCAGAAATAAGCTGCCGGCCGCTCCACGAGTCGGAAATCTCGCTGACGGTAGACTCCTCGGTACTCTCGCGGTCGCTTATGAGGACAGAGATAATGATGCTCGGTATCATCAGCACGGCCGAGATTACGGCTATGAGCAATATTTTTTGTCCCAGACTGTCTTTGCGCTTAACGGGAGTCACAAACGGTGGGGGTGGTGGGGGTGTCATACGGGGCGGAGTCGCCTGGAGAGGCGTTTCGTTGTCGTTTTCCATAATTGTAGTTATTTGTTTGCTGCAAATTTACTACTTTTGCAGCAAAATTAGCAAGCATACATTATGAAAAATGCCCTTATAACAATCGCCTTACTCGTCATTTCGAACATATTTATGACTTTTGCCTGGTACGGGCACCTTAAGCTCCAGGAAATGAAAGTAATATCGTCGAATACACCTCTTTATGTCGTCATCTTGCTGTCGTGGGGCATAGCCTTGGCCGAATATAGCTGCCAGGTACCGGCAAACCGAATAGGTTTTTCGGGCAACGGCGGCTCGTTCTCGCTAATGCAACTCAAAGTGATACAGGAATGCATCACCCTGATAATATTTACAGTCTTTACTGTTGTATTTTTCCGAGGCGAGAGCCTGCATTGGAACCACTTTGCGGCATTTGCCTGCCTGATAGCGGCGGTTTACTTCGTATTTATGAAGTAAGTACAGCTTATTTCGACAATAGTCTGCGGTATGCCTCGGGGTCGAGGAGTGCCGACTTTGCTTTTTGATAGGCAGAATCGGTTGGCAGTATGCGGGCTACGCGGCTACCCTCGTCGTAATATCGCGAGGCAAGCTCGGTGTCAAGAATTTCCTTGATTTGTTCGCGGTTGATGTCGAGGTCATGATTGAGGTCGTGTTTGAGCATACCGGCAAGTATGTCGAACTGCGCAGCCACCGAGTCGGTCATGTAGCCCTCTAACTTGGCAGACTCCTTGAGGTATGAGAGTGCTGATTCGCACTGGCGGTCATACTTGAAGCGCGCGGGGTCGATAAAGCCCTTGAACTCTTCGAATACGGCGTCGGTCACGAGCGAGTCGGGAGCCTGTGGCTGCTGAGCATATTTCTTGTTGGCGAAATCGAAGGCCCACATGTCGGCAACGATGTTGTAGAGCAGGCGGTTCGACTTCGGTTCCTCGACTTTGATATCGGGTGTTATGCCACCACCGTCGCGCACTATGCGGCCTGCACGGGTGCGAAACTCGTTAGTAAGGCTGTCGGGTGTGCGCATGGGGCTGCCGTCGTCGTTGCGGTGAGAGTAGTCGAGGGCCTGTATGAGGCGCCCCGAGGGTATGTAGTAGCGGCCGGTGGTAATCTTCATCAGGTCGCCGTAGGGCAAGGCGCGCGGAGTCTGCACCAGGCCCTTGCCGTAGGAGCGTTCGCCCACGATGACGGCGCGGTCGAGGTCTTGCATCGAGCCGGCAACAATCTCGGAGGCAGATGCCGTGCCGCCGTCGGTAAGGATAGCAAGCGGGATTTTGGTGTCGAGGGGCTGCGAGGTGGTCTTGAAAATCTTGACATCGCGTTTTTCGCGGCCCTTGGTACGCACAATCTCGGTACCCTTGGGCACGAAGTTGGCAGCAATCTGCACGGCTCCTTCGAGCAGGCCGCCGCCATTGCTGCGGAGGTCGAGTATTATACCTTTGAGGGCGGGATTTTTCAACATGTCGGCCACAGCCTCGCGCACACGCCGGGCCGAAGCCTCGTTAAAAGTGGTGAGGCGTATATAGCCGATGCCGTCGCTGTCGATACCGTAGTAGGGCAGGGGGTTGACTTTGATATTCTCGCGCACAAACGAGAATGTCAGCAGCGAGTCGTCGACATACGGGCGGCGCACCTTGATGGTGATGTCGGTTCCGGCCTGGCCGCGAAGTCGTTTACTCACCTGGTCGACAGGCATGTCGGGTGTCACCGTGTCGTTATTGATTTTTAGAATCACGTCGCCCGGGCGAAGGCCGGCACGTTTTGCCGGCGAACCGTCCTGCGGCTCGTTGATGATTACCGTATTGCCACGTTTCGATATGATTGAGCCTATGCCGGCATACTGTCCCTGCGATATTGACAAAAGTTCGTCCTGGTCGTCGGCAGGGTAATATTCGGTATACGGGTCTATCTGGTATAGCAGGGCGTCAATCGTCCTGTCCATGATTTCATCGGCGTTGAGGGTGTCGACATATTGCGTCTGCAACTCCTTGACAATGCTGCCAAAGGTGTTTAGCTTGGCGGCGAAGCGGTCTTTGCGTGCGGCTGCCGGGGTATTGGCGCACAGCGCGCCCACAAGTATAGCGATGAGTGATAATATCGACAGTATTCGTTTCATTATTATTTTATTTAACAGCGGCCAACGTGGAAGCCTAAATGAAAAACAAAGTTACAAAAAATTTTGTTGCAAAATGTCGGATATAATAATTTTTGACATTTGCGCGTGTGTGGGGAAATGCGTAACTTTGCCATGAATATGGAAATATATATACGCAATATGGTTTGTCGCCACTGTGTGGCCACTGTCGAGCGGGCCCTGACCGAGGCCGGCATACATGTGGGCCATGTGGAACTCGGCAAGGCGGTTGTCGACTGCGACGAGTCGATGCTGCCAACCATCGACCGCATACTTGCCGACAACGATTTCGAGCGTATTGCCGACCCCGACACGCGCCTTGTAGAGCAGGTGAAACATGCCGTGATTGAGCATGTGCGAAATATCGGCGAGTGCCACCTCAACCTGTCGGCGTGCCTGGCCGACAAACTCGGCGTAAACTACGACCATGCAAGCCGCGTGTTTTCGCGCATCGAGGGCCGCACCATCGAGAAATACCAGATTTTGCAGAAAATAGAACTCGTCAAGGAGCTGATGGGCGAACCGGGCATGACCCTGGCAGAGATTGCCGACCGGGCCGGGTATTCGAGCGTGGCGCACCTGTCGCGCCAGTTCAAAGGCGTGACGGGCATGACCCCGTCGGCCTACATGGCATCGGGGACGTCCTCGCGCAAGAGCATCGACCGGCTCTGAGCCGGACTTCCATAATCTTGCAAACTTTACCCGGAATGGTGTAACATCAATCTCGCTCCGAGGTTGTAACTTTGCATCATGGAAATAATCTATACATTACTCAACTTGCTCAACGGTATGTCGCCATACATACTGCTGGGATTTCTTATAGCCGGCATATTACATGCCTTTGTGCCGGAAACGACCATGAGCCGCCACCTGTCGGGCAGCGGTTTCAAATCAGTCCTCAAGGGTGCCCTGGTCGGCGTGCCGCTGCCGTTGTGTTCGTGCGGCGTGCTCCCCACGGCAGTGGCAATGCACCGTGGCGGAGCATCGAAGGCTGCATCGGCATCGTTCCTGATAGCCACGCCCCAGACCGGTGTCGACAGCATAGCCGCCACCTATTCTCTCCTCGGCCCGGCGTTTGCCGTCATCAGGCCCGTGGCCGCATTGGTAACATCGCTTGCCGGCGGTCTCGCGGTAGGCCGCGCCGACAGGTCGACCGGCGCTGTTGCCGAAGCCTCATGCCCGGTCGGCAATACCGGTGAAGAACCCGGACCGACATTTATTCAAAAGGCCAAAGACGCGCTTGTCTACGGTTTCTATACCATGGTCGCAAGCATCGGCAAGTGGCTCGTAATCGGCCTGGTCATTGCCGCCCTTATCACGGTCTTTGTGCCGTCCGACTTCCTTGTCTCGCTCGGCGACCGTCCGCTCTTGGCCATGCTCGTGGTTGTGGCCCTCGCCGTGCCCATGTATGTGTGTGCCACTGGCTCTATACCTGTCGCGTTGTCTCTCATGCTCAAGGGGCTTTCGCCCGGCGCGGCCTTTGTGTTCCTTATGGCCGGCCCGGCAGCTAACTTCGCCTCGATTACGGTGATTTCGCGCACGATGGGACGCCGGGCCGCCACAGCATACCTGGCAACCATAGTTCTCGGGGCCATCGCTTTCGGCCTTGCAATCGACTATATGTTGCCGCGCACATGGTTTACCGGCTATCTGGCTACGGCAAGCGGCTCGTGCCACCACACATTTGCCTTGTTCCCGACCATTTGCTCGGCCATATTGCTGCTCTTGTTGGCCGTGGCCTTACTACCAAGTATTTTCAAACGTAAAAACAATAAAACTATCGACGAAATGGCAACAATCTATCACATCAAGGGCATGAGCTGCCCCCACTGCAAAGCATCAGTAGAGAAAAACCTGTCGCGCCTTCCCGGCGTAGAGACAGTCGAAGTCGACCTCTCCTCGGGCACCGCCACAGTCACGGGCGACCACGACCACGAAGCCGCCTACCGCACAATCGAAGAAATCGGCTTCGAACCAGTCAGAGAATAAGCCGCCCCTATATTTTACACATAGATAGCGACTCGCAGTTGGCTTTTAAAGAAATTTTTATGTAATTGTGGCGAAAAATTTGTAAATTTGCAGTCACTATGACTGAAAAGACGCCACCATCGAATATACAGCTGCCTGAGCCCACACTCAGGCGGCTCCCATGGTATTTGGCCTATCTGTCGACAATCAACAAAAACGACACCGAGTATGTATCGACCACACGTATCGCCGAGGCCCTCGATGTCGACCCCTCGCAGATTGCCAAAGACCTGTCGTTTCTGGGCATACGCGGCAAGACGCGCATAGGCTACCAGGTAGAGGCACTCGAGGAGAAGCTGCAGGGCTTCTTAGGCTTCGGGCGCAGCCACAACGCCATAATGATGGGAGCCGGCAGCCTCGGCGCGGCCCTCATTGCCGACTCGGGCCTGCAGCGCTACGGTCTCGATATCGTGGCCGGCATTGACATAAACCCCGATATAATAGGCACCAGAATAAACGGCGTGGAAATCTTTGCCCCCGATGCGGTAGAGACCCTGGTCAAAAAGCTAAACGCCGTAATCGGCATCATCGCCGTGCCCGTCAACAGCGCACAGGGTGCCAGCGACAGACTCGTAGAAGCCGGCATCAAGGCTATCTGGAATTTCACGCCGTCGCGCATACGTGTCCCCGAAGGCGTGGTCATATCTAACACGTCGATATATTCGCACCTTGCCGTGATGTACAACCGTATGTCGCTACTCGACCTGCAATGAAAACTATCTACCTGCAGACTATCGACGGTGCCGTCAAGGCCCTCGGCGGTGCCGACTCGGCAGTGCTACGCCCCGGCGAACCGGTGTTCGTGCCCGAGCCGGTCGAAGACTGGTGTTCGTTTGTGGCCCCTGCCATACGCATAAGCCGCCTGGGCATGAACATCAAGCCGTCGTTTGCACGTCAATATTATCACGAGCTTGGTGCCGTGCACGTACTGCTGCCACGCAGGCCCGGGCCAATCCCCCCGCTATTCTGCGACCGCGCCATAGCCCCCGGCAAGTGGCTCGAACTCGACACTATAGCATCGGGAAGCCTCGACGTGTGTATCACCGACGATAGCAATGCCCAACTGACCATGCTCTCAATGCCCCTCGAGATTGACTGCCTCGGGATTGACCGGGCCGTCAACATGGTGTCGCAGTACATGACCCTCAAGACCGGCGACATGATAATCTTCGGCGACCGCGCCGTCGAAGCCGGCACACCGCGCCTCGACACGCGCCTTACGGCAAGCATATCCTCCCAACCGTCGCTCGATATAAGATTTAAATAATATGCCCTCGCTCCTCGCCCGCTATGCCGCCGGCATACTACTCATACTTACCGTCTCGACAGCCAAGGCTTACGAGGCCGAATATTACCGGGCCGTGTCGGCACTTGCCGACGGCCGCTGGGTAAAGGTCGCGGTAGACACTACGGGGGTCTACGAAATAAGCGACTCACAGCTACGCGAATGGGGGTTTGCCGACCCGGCGGAAGTGCATGTCTATGGTTACGGTGGTGTCGCTGCCCATGAACAGCATTTCGACGGCACGGTGCCCGACGCATTGCCAATCGCTCCCAGCGTGCGCACTACCGACGGCCGGCTCGTCTTCTACGCCGAAGGCCCTGTAAGGGCCTGGTTCAGAAGCTCGTCGAAAGAACTCGTAGACGTACAGCGCAATCCTTACAGCCGCCAAGCCTACTACCTGCTCACAGACAAAGACACAAATCTAAAGCCTAAGAGACAGGAGTATGCCTCCCGGGCCACTGACGCTGTCAGATGGCACTACGCTATCGACCTTGCAGAAAACGAGTTAACCGGCTTCAACGGCGGCAGTGTATTTCATGGCAGACCATTATCGGCCGGAGAAAGCGAAACAACGAAATTCAGACTCCGCAACCCTGGCTGGGACAACGACGAAGAGCCGGTAGTAAAATACCGCGTAGAGACCGCCGCCAACACGCGCCAGGCCATGGTTTTCGACCTGTCATTTTCCGACAACGTAACCGTCGGGGCCATGACGCGCCCGGTATGCGCCGCCAACACCGTGACACCCATCCTCTACACCCGTGGCGAAGGCTATGCCCACCTGAGCCTCGGGGATAGCGACACTCGCAACATCGTGGTTGAGGGCTCTGCCGGCGTGCCGGCCTCTGCATCGCCGTCGTATGCCGCCGTAGACCGCTCATACATAATCTATCCCCGACGAAATATCGTAGAGCCCGACATGTCGGAACTCATGCTCAACCTCGTCGACATAAGTGGTGGAGAAAACATATTAATTGAAGGAGCCACGGCCACCACATGTGTGTGGGACGTGACCAATCCCACCGATGTGACCATACTCGGCACCAGCGCGACAGACGACGGTATCGAAGCCACCCTGACACCCGGCCAGGGCATTGGGCGGCGCCTGGTAGCCTTCGACCCGTCGGCACGGCACCGCCAAGTGTCATTTGCCAGCGAGATAGCCGGCCAGAACCTCCACGGCGAGGCGACGCCCGACATGCTAATCATCACCACCACGACCATGCTCGAAGCCGCGCTCGAGTTGGCCGACATACATCGTGCCGACGGCCTCGACGTGTTAGTCGTGACCCAGGAGGCAGCCTTCAACGAGTTCGGAGCCGGGACCCCGACCCCGGCCGCACTACGGCGCATGGTCAAGATGTTCTATGACCGCAACCCCGAAAAGCTGCGCTACCTGTTGCTCTACGGCCCATCGACCTGCGACCCGCGCTTCATAGCCCACACCCCCGGCGACTACCTGCTCACGCACGAATGTGACAACGCTACCATCTGCCGCGACAGCGGTGCCAACTATGCCTCCGACATGTACTATGGCATGGTAAGCGACAACTACAGGCATCAACGTATCGAGATAGAGCCTGTGCTAATCTCGATTGGGCGACTCTCGCCGACGACACCGGCCCAGGCACGCGAGGCCAACAGCAAAATCCGCGCCTACCTGCAAAACCCGCCATCGCCGGCAACTATGCTGCGCGTTGTCCGCAGCAGCGACAACGACAACGACGGCATACACCTGCGCCACGCCCAGATAATGACCGACAGTATGCTCGCGCTCAACGACAGGCTCACCGTCACCCGTGCCGACATACTCTACTACCCCCTCTCGGGCAACCTTGCCAAAACCTCGGCGGAGCTTATTGCCAACAGCTTCAACCGTGGAGCTGGCTACTTCCACTACAACGGCCACGGAGGCTATAACGGCCTGGCAGGCGAAGGCATTTATAACGCCGGCATTGCCAAATCGCTCAAATATAGCGACCCTCTGCTGATGATGTTCTCGTCGTGCAGCGCCTACGCCTTCGACCAAAGGCCCAACTCGCTTGCCGAGGTCGCCAGCCTCACGCCTGTCGGCGGCGCAATAGGGTGCATCGGTTCGAGCCGGTCGGTGTATCTCGATTTCAACCGCATACTCAGCCTCGGAGTCAGCCGCACATACGCCACCGCGCAGCCGCGATGGTCGGGGGCCGACGTATATCGTGAGGCTCGTAACTACCTCATATCCGAGCAATTGCTCAACGGCGATGCCGGCAATAACGCCCTGTGCTACAACTATGCCGGCGACCCGGCAGTGCCACTGCCATTTACCAACTACGACATACGTGTCGACATGCCCTCGACCGAGAGCATTAAAAGCCACAGCGATGTCAGGGTAAGGGCCGTGGTGGTCGACAGCGACGGGTCGACAGTATCAGACTTCGACGGCGACGCGCTCATCGAGGTCTACGACGGTCCCATAGAGCGCACACCGCTACAGAAAGTCGACGGGCTGACCACCGAAGTCTTTGACGACAACCTCATGGGCGAATACTACGCCAAAGTGAAAGGCGGCATCATCGATACCCATATAGTGCTACCCGACGCATATAACGGCGACAAGGGCTACCGCATGACCATCGCCGCCACAAACCGCGCCCGGCGCGAGTATGCCACCGGCGTGGCACGGGGCAGCGCAATCGAGAGTGCCACGCCCGACGATGCCGTGCCCGACACTACGACCCCGGCAATCATCGACTTCTATATCGACGACGAGGCATATCTAAGTGCCGACCACGTGAGGCCCGATTTCACCGTACACGCTGTCATCGACCCCTCGCCCTCGGGCATAGCCATGGGCAATACGGGCATACGCAGCAAGCTCACCATCACCATGGACGGCAACACCTCGCACCCCTCGCTCCAAAACCAACTGAGGTATGATGCCGACGGCAAGGCCCATGTAGAACTGACGGTCGAAAATATCTCGTTCGGACCACACACACTCCAGCTCGTGGTGCCCAACAATGCGGGGCAGGCCGCTACCGCATATCTGAGCTTCAATGTCGCCACCGCCTCGCTGACAGGCACGATGACGGTCGACAGTGAAATAGTTCGCCAACAGGCTGTTTTCGACATCGATGCCGAGGGCGAGGCACACCGCCTGATAATCACCGATGCCGAGGGCGAGACCGTAGTATCGGCCAAAAATCCGACCTTCCCCTACACCTGGGACCTTCGCGACCTCGGCGGCAACACCGTCGGCGACGGCCACTATAAGGCATGGGTAATCCTCGAGTCCGACCTCGCCCGAGGCGCCACCGAGACCGTAGAATTCACAGTTATAAAATAAGTATCATGAGACGGCTATTGTATATATTGCTGGTGTTTGTGGTGACGGCACAGACGTGCGCCGCCCTCGACATCGTATGCAGCCCCGGCGCGATTGCCTCGCTGCTCGAAGGGAAAGAGGTAGACGCGCTCACTGTCAGAGGCAGCATAGATGCCTCCGATATTTTCTATATCGCTGATAATCATCCTCAGCTCAAAACCATCGACCTGTCGCAATGCACCATAACGGCATACAACGGCATGCCGCTCAAAGGCCGCGCCCAATACCCTGCTGATGCCATACCACCTGCGGCATTTGCCGGCACGGCTATCGAAAGCGTCATTTTCCCAGCTACGGGCACGGCTGCCATAGGCGAGGGCGCCTTTGCCGGCTCGGGGTTGAAAAGGCTCGAACTTACGTCGGGAAAGGCCGAGATTGCCGACGGGGCATTTGCAGCATGCCTGTCGCTCGGCGAAGTCGACATACACGCTCCGGCAACAGTAGGGCGATATGCCTTTCGCGGATGCACGGCACTCCGCCGTGCCGACCTCTTGGGCGTTACCACGCTCGGCGACAAGGCGTTTGCATCGTGCCACGCGCTAACGACCGTTGTTTTCGACCCCACGTTAGCCGTAATAGGCTCATCGGCTTTCGAGGGCTGCGCCCTCACTGCTGCCGACCTTGCTGCCACACGAGTTACGGCCCTGGGTGACCGGGCCTTTGCCGATAATTCATGTTTAGAAAGCATCACCTTGCCTAAAGGCTTGAAAGACCTCGGCAAGGGCACATTTTTCGACTGCACCGCCCTCGGGGACATCACTATACCCGCCGGCTGCACCACCCTGCCCGACTATGCGCTCAAAGACAGCGGCCTACGCGACATCACCATGACAAACGTATCGCACATAGGCGCATACAGTCTAAAGGGAGCCTCGGCGATGTTGCACTTGGCATTGCCACCCACCCTCACATCGATAGGCGACAATGCCATGGAGGGTATGAGCACCTTAGAATCAATCAACGGCTCGGGCCTGACAGGCGTACCGATGCTCGGCAACGACGTATGGGATGGTGTAGACCAGGGCAACGTATACTTGATAGTCAAGGGAAGCCGCGTAGCCGATTTTGCCGACACGCCGCAGTGGAAAGAGTTTAAGATAATCGACTCGGAGTCGAGCGGCATTGCCGAAAACCAAATTGCCGACGGACTACGAGGCATCATTACCGACGGCATACTCCACATCGAATCGCAGGGTGCCGACATGACCTTGGTCGAGGTCTACGACACGGCCGGACAGTTGGTAGCTACAGCGCGACCCATGGCCAGGACCTGCGCGATAGACATAACAAACCATACAAGTCAGATATTCATCGTACGCACCACACTTGCCGACTCAACCGTGGCAAGCCTAAAACTCGCACGCTGATGGGTAAAAACAAACTACGCAAATTCAAGGAATTAGAGAGTAATCCGCTGGTACTTCAGTACCCCTACGGACAGCTCGCCGTCACCCCCTTCCCCCTGAAAGGACGCTGGGGCGCCGACTTCTTTCACAACGACAAGCCCATAGTCCTCGAACTTGGCTGCGGCAAGGGCGAATATACCGTTGGCCTCGCACGCCGCCACCCCGATTGCAACTTCATAGGCATCGACATCAAGGGTGCGCGCATGTGGACCGGGGCCACCGCCGCCATGCGCGAAGGCATGGGCAACGTTGCCTTCCTCCGCACCACCATCGAACTCTTAGGGGCCTTCTTCGCCCCCGGCGAGGTGTCGGAAATCTGGATTACCTTCCCCGACCCACAGATGCGCAAGGTCAACAAACGCCTCACCGGCACCCGCATGCTGACGCTCTACCGCACCATCCTCGCCCCAGGCGGCATAGTGCATCTCAAGTCTGACAGCCCCTTCCTCTACACCTACACAAAGATGATGGCCGAGTACAACCACCTCGACATACTCGCCTCGTCGGCCGATATTTATACCGAATATCAGCCGGGGCACCCACTTGTCGACATACGCACCCACTACGAGCAACAGTGGCTCGACCGGGGGCTGACAATCAAATATCTATCATTCACCCTCGACAAAGCCGACAACCTTGCCGAACCGCCCGAGGCCGACAGCATCGAGCCTGATACTTACCGCAGCTACTCACGAGGTTACATACAAATGCCCGATAAACTTGTTTAAACAATGCTATACCCCGCCCTAATTACCGAAGCCTTGTCGACCGTGCGATATCCCGGCGCAGGCAAATCACTGACCGAACTCGACATGGTCGCCGACGATATCCGCATCGACGGCAACAAGGTCAGCTTCACACTCGTTTTCGACAAACCCACCGACCCCTTCCGGGCATCAATCCTCAAAGCTGCCGAAGCCGCCATAAAACTTCGCGAACCCGAAGCCGAGGTGACTATCAACACAGCAGTGCGTCACGGTCAGGAAGCCGCGCCCAAGCCGCCGGTACTCCCCGGGGTTAAAAACATCGTCGCCGTCTCATCGGGCAAAGGCGGTGTGGGCAAAAGCACCGTTGCCGCCAACCTCGCCGTGGCCCTTGCCGCCGAGGGCTACCGCGTAGGAATACTCGATGCCGACATATTCGGCCCGTCGCTGCCCAAAATGTTCGGTCTCGAAGGCACCGAGCTATATATGCACGAGGTCGACGGCCGCAACCTCATCATACCGGCCGAGGCCTACGGGGTAAAGATGCTGTCAATCGGCTTCCTCATCGACCCGGGCAACGCCGCCGTTTGGCGCGGAGCCATGGCTTCGAACGCACTCAAACAACTGATTGAACAGGCCGACTGGGGCGAGCTCGACTACTTCCTGATTGACATGCCCCCCGGCACAAGCGACATACACCTCACCCTGGTGCAGACCCTCGGGCTGACCGGCACCGTCGTCGTAACCACGCCGCAGCAGGTAGCCCTCGCCGACGCACGCAAGGGCATAGCGATGTTCCGCGACCCCAAAATCAACGTGCCCGTACTCGGCCTTGTCGACAATATGGCTTGGTTTACCCCCGAGAAACATCCCGACGAACGCTACTATCTCTTCGGTCGCGACGAAGATGTCGATGCCCTTGCAAAAGAGTTCGACGTGCCCGTACTCGCACGCATCCCCCTCGTAGCCGCCGTGGGCGAACACTCCGACAATGGCAAGCCCATCGTTACCGAAAACACAGCCTCGGCCCTGGCCTTCATACACCTTGCCCACGAGGTCATCGAGGCCGTAGACCGCCGCAACAACGAACTACCCCCGACACAAAAAGTAGACGTACACTGATGAAGGACGGCCAATACATATTAGTACTCAACGGCCCGAACCTCAATCTCTTAGGGCGTCGCCAGCCTGAAATCTACGGCGGCGACACCCTAACTGATATTGAGGAGTGGCTCAAAAGCACGACCGACTGCCGGCTCGTCTTCGAGCAATCGAACAGCGAGGGAACCATCATCGACACCCTGCACCGGCATGGCTTTGCCGCCGACTGCGGGGGCATCGTGCTCAACGCCGGGGCCTATACGCACTACTCCTATGCCATTGCCGACGCCATCGCGGCAATCGAAGTACCTGTTGTAGAAGTACATATGAGTAACGTCCACGCCCGCGAGGACTTCCGCCGCACCTCGGTCATCGCCCCCGTCTGCATCGGCTCAATCTCGGGCTTCGGCAAAAATTCCTACGCCTTGGCAATAAAGGCATTGATAGAGCGATAGCAACTCTTTAATTTGGCTTCGTTAGAAAAAAGTCGTAGATTTGCCAAAAATTTTAATCATGCCCAGGAAGATTGACATAGACAAATCAGCCCTTGTGGTCGGAATAGACGGCAAACGGGCCGTACTCAACAACACGGGGCTGGGCAACTATAGCCGCTACTACCTCAATATCATGTCGATGGCCTACCCGTCGACACAATTCAGGCTATACTCCCCGGCCAATAAAGAAAACGAGCGACTTGCCCCCCTGCTCGACCGGCCGAATATCAAGCTGTTCGTGCCGGACATCAAGTTCGGGCCCATGCGGTCGTGGTGGCGCACTGTCGACATGCCCCTGCAACTGCGCAGCGACGAGGTGACAATCTACCACGGGCTGAGCAACGAATTACCGCTGACCATCAAGGGCGTATGCCCCACCGTGGTCACCATCCACGACCTAATCTACCGCCGGTTCAAAGGCGACTATACGGCCATCGACCGCAAGCTCTACGACTTCAAATACAGCCGCTCGGCGCAGAAAGCCACCCGTGTAATCGCCATAAGCGAACGCACCAAGGCCGACCTAATAAGCGACTACGACATCGACCCCGACAAAATCGACGTCATATACCAGGGCATCGACCCAATCTTCACACTCCCCGTCGACACAGCCAAGCGCATGGAGGTACGTGAGAAATACGCCCTGCCCGAGCGTTATATCCTCGCCGTAGGCACCGTGCAGCCCCGTAAGAACGTGCTACTCGCCGTCAAGGCCCTCGGGTGTCTGCCCCAATCGGTAAAATTAGTAATCGTGGGGCGTATGTCGGGGTCGTATGCCGACGAGGTGCGCCGCTATATCGAAAGCCACGGCCTCGCCGACAGGGTGCTTCACCCCGAGGTGGTCTTTGCCGACCTCCCGGCGGTATATGCCAGTGCCGCGCTGTCGTCGTACACGTCGCGCTACGAAGGCTTCGGCCTACCCGTAGTCGAGTCGCTCACCGTCGGCACGCCGGTAATCGCCTGCACGGGGTCGTGCCTCGAAGAGGCCGGCGGCGAGGGCGCAATCTATATCGACCCCGACGACGTAGACGCCTACGTAGAGGCTGCGGCACACCTGCTCGACGACCAAATCTACTACGACAAGACCGTGCGCCAGGGGCAGCGCCACGTGCGCCGCTTTACGGCCGACGCCTTCGCCAAGGCAACCATGGCGACATATAAAAAAGCAATAATCAGCGAACTGATATGACAAGAAAGACACTACTCGTAGTCGGTGCCGGCGGCTTTATCGGAGGCTTCATCTGCGGCGAAGGCCTGCGTCGCGGCTTCGACACCTACGCCGGCGTGCGCGAGTCGACCAGCCGCCGTTACCTCTCCGACCCGGCACTGCATATCGTCGATTTCGACTACGACAGCCCCTCAGACCTCGGGCGACAACTGCGCGAGGCAGCCCCCGAAGGCGGGTGGGACATGATAATCTATAACCTCGGCGCGACCAAGGCCCTCAATTTCGGCGACTTCAACCGCATAAACTTCGAATACCTGCGCAACTTTACCGAGGCCCTCGAGCGCAACAAGCTCATGCCCCAGAAGTTTCTCTACATGAGTTCGCTCAGTGCCCTTGGCGAGGCCGACGAAAAGAACTACACGCCCATCGACTCGACAACGGTGCCCCACCCCAACACGCGCTACGGCCTGTCGAAAATCAAATCGGAGATGTATCTCGAGACACACCCCGAAATCCATTGGATAATCTTCCGCCCCACGGGAGTCTACGGCCCGCACGAAAAGGATTATCTGATGATGATAGAGTGTATCGACCGCCACTTCGACTTCGGCGTGGGCTACCGCAAGCAGTTGCTGACGTTTATCTATGTCGACGACCTTGTGGGCGCGATGTTCGACGCCCTTGCCTCCGACAAGACCCTGCACCGCAAATATATCATCAGCGAACCGAGGGCATATACGCAGACCGAGTTTCGTGCCATCGTCGCCAAGGCCCTGGGGCGCAAGGCCGTCGTACCCATCAAGCTACCCCTGTGGGCCGCATACGTTGCATCATACGTGGCCGAGAAGTGGAGCCATATCAGCCTGAAGCCCTCGACGCTCAACCGCGACAAATTTAAAATCATGCGCCAACGCAACTGGAACTGCTCGGTCGCCGAGGCCGAGGCCGACTTCGGCTTCCATGCCGACTACCCCCTCAAGCGCGGCATCGAAGAGACCGTCAAGGCATACCTGGCTGAAAAGGCAGCCGCCAAAGCACAGAAATGAAAGCCCCGAAATGGGCGGCGTGGGTAGCCGTTGCCGTGTGCCTGCCGGTAATCTCGCTGCCGTGGCTTATTGCCGAGTGCCCTCCCGGCCGTACCTACGAGGCCTTGCTATGGCTCTATGCCCCGGTGACTATATTGGCGGCATATTGCGCCTACAAGTCGATGCCCGAGCGCCCCGAGGTGTTCTGGGTGCTTATTGCCGTAATCATACTTACCCATCTGGCCATGTGGGTACTTGTCAACCCCATGTACCTTAGCACCCTGTTGCGATGAACATTGACGACTATATAGCGCGCCATATCGACGCCGAACCAGCGCACCTGCGCTCCCTCTACCGCCGCACGCATCTCGAACGGCTCTATCCGCGCATGTGCAGCGACCATGCCCAGGGGCGCCTCCTGGCCATGCTTACCGCCATGATACGCCCGAGCCGCATAATCGAGCTCGGCACATTTACCGGCTACTCGGCCCTGTGCATGGCCGGAGCTATGCCTCGCGGATGCCAGATTGACACTATAGAGGTCGACCCAGAATACGCCGACGACATACGCGCCACCTTCGCCGAGGCCGGCCATGCCGACGATATCACCCTGCACATAGGCGACGCCCTCGAGGTGGTACCGCGACTGCTTGCCGCCAACACCTACGACATGGCCTTTGTCGACGCCAACAAGCGACACTACTGCGAGTACTTCGACCTGTTGTCGCAGGCCATGCCCGGCGGCAGCTATATACTGGCCGACAACACCCTGTGGGGCGACAAAGTCCTCGACGACACCGCCCACGACGCCCAGACCGAGGGCATACGCAAATTCAACGACATGGTCGCCGCCGACAGCTCGGTAAGCAAAATCATACTCCCCGTCCGCGACGGCCTGACAATAATCCGCAAGAACTAAAAAACAATTAGCGAACTAAGGCTAACCACTAAACGATAAACTATTAACAGTGAGCAAGTCATAGACTTGCGAAACTTAAATGACATGACTTCCATCATAAAAAAAGTTTACCGCCGCATCACCGACTGGAAGTGGAATATCGCGCTGTGCGATACGCCCGTCGACGAACTTATAGCCGGCAAGCCCCTACGTGCCAGGTGGCTCAGACATAATTATACCGACCGCTGGTTTGCCGACCCGTTCATATTATATGCCTACGACAATGAGGTGCACTTCCTGGTCGAAGAATATACATATAAGGACAAAACAGGGCGCATAGCACGACTTGTGGCCGACCGTCGCACCATGGAACTGAAATCGCGCCACACGGTGCTCGAGCTCGACAGCCACCTCAGCTTCCCGGCCATCCTACGGCAGGGCGACGACATATATATCTACCCCGAGAACGGCAAAGGGCGCGGGCTGTGCCTCTATAGCTACGACCCGGCAAGCGACACGTGCCGCGAGGTGCGGCAGCTCTCCGAGCGGCCCCTCGCCGATGCCATAATCTGCGACATAGACGGTCGCCGCTATATGCTCACCACAGCCATACCCCTGCACAACGGTTCGCAGCTCGAGGTTCACGCCGTCGAGGACGACAAGGCCACCCTCTTGCAGACAGTAAACTTCGACCGCGACATAGCACGCAACGCCGGGGCCGTATTCAAGACAGGTTGCCGCTACTACCGCCCGGCCCAGGAAAGCACGCCCGACGAATATGGTGTGGCCGTGTCGCTACAGGAAATCAGCGTAGGCGAGGACGGGAAACTGTCGTTTCGCGAGGTCGCCGTATTGCGTTCGCCCCTGCGCAGCCTCGACCTCGGCTTCCATACATTCAACGTCGGCCACGGCCTAATAGTGGTCGACGCCAAGGGCTACCGCCACCCGGCAATAGCACGCCCCCTGAGGTCGCTGGCCCAGACTTGCAAACGGATTTTAAAGTCCAAAGCCTGATAAATGCCTAATATTCTGCCCAGCCCGACCCCTCGTTAACAATATTTCACTATCGTGTCAAAAATGCCTTACACACCTATGTAGACGCGATTTAGCCCAAAAGTCGGGCATAGGGGCAAGAGCCCAAATAGACAAAAATTTCCGTATTTGCAGAAAATTTCGTTACTTTGCACCGCAAAAAGTGAATTTTATTAATCTAAAATATTAAACAACCATGTCTGAAATTGCAGATCGCGTGAAAAGCATCGTAGTTGACAAACTCGGTGTAGAGCCCGAAAAAGTAACAGAAGAAGCAGCATTCATCACCGACCTCGGCGCCGACAGCCTCGACACCGTAGAGCTCATCATGGACTTCGAGAAAGAATTTGGTATCACCATTCCCGACGAAGAAGCAGAGAAAATCAAAACTGTAGGTGACGCTGTTGCCTTCGTTGAAGCTCACGCTGCATAAGCGGCTTACCCGCGTCAGCACACTCAAAAATCATTTAAGCCGCCGCGGATTTTCGTAAACGGAAAGAGCGGCGGTTTTCTATTTTTCATGTAGCCTTCTTAGCCACATCTGTATATATGGAACTCAAACGAGTAGTAGTAACCGGCCTCGGTGCCATCACTCCCCTTGGCAATGACGTTGCCACCACGTGGGAGAACGCCAAAGCCGGTGTCAGCGGTGCCGGACCTATCACCCACTTCGACGCAAGTCTTTTCAAGACGCAGTTTGCCTGCGAGGTAAAGGACTTCCACCCCGAAGAGCATTTCGACCGCAAGAAAATGCGCCAGCTCGACCTGTACGCTCAATATGCCCTTGTGGCTGCCCGTCAGGCCGTAAAGGATGCCGGTCTTGACGAAGCACCCGAAGGAACAGTCAACAAAAACCGCGTCGGCGTCATCGTTGCCGCAGGCATCGGCGGCCTCCACACTTTCGAGGAAGAGGCCGGCTATTATGCCATCAATGCCGCCAACGGCCCCAAATACAACCCCTTCTTCATCCCCAAGATGATTGCCGACATCGCAAGCGGCCACATCTCGATGGAGTATGGTTTCCACGGCCCCAACTACGGCGTGGTATCGGCCTGCGCGTCGTCGAACAACGCGATTATCGACGCATTCAACCTCATACGCCTTGGCAAGGCTAATGCCTTTGTAACCGGCGGTGCTGAAGCAGCAATCTTCCCTGCCGGCGTTGGCGGCTTCAACTCTATGCACGCCCTGTCGACACGCAATGACAGCCCCCAGACGGCCTCGCGCCCCTTCAGCAAGAGCCGCGACGGCTTCGTGATGGGCGAAGGTTCTGCCGTGCTCGTACTCGAAGAGCTTGAACACGCCCTGGCCCGTGGTGCCCACATCTACTGCGAGGTAGCAGGCGGCGGCATGTCGGCCGACGCATACCACCTCACCGCCACACACCCCGACGGCCTCGGCGCAAAATTAGCAATGTCGGCAGCCCTCGAGGACGCAGGCATGACACCCGACGATATCGACTATATCAACGTACACGGCACATCGACACCCGTCGGCGACGTGAGCGAGGTCAAGGCCATAGTCGAGCTCTTCGGCGACGCCGCCAAGAAACTCAACATCTCGTCGACAAAGTCAATGACAGGCCACTTGCTCGGTGCCACCGGCGCACTCGAGGCCATGTTCTCTATCAAGGCTGTCGAGGAAGACATAGTGCCCCCCACTATCAACCACGACCCCGAAGACCAGGACGAGAATATCGACTATTCGCTCAACTTCACCTTCGACAAGGCCCAGAAGCGCACCGTACGCGCCGCGCTGTCTAACGCCTTCGGTTTCGGCGGCCACAACGCCACCGTGATTGTCAAGAAGTTTGTGAAGTAAGCACGACCTCCGATAATTATCGACACGGGGCATATACACAGCCTCGCCGACAACACATACGACCGGCTTGACGCTCACACGTTGAGCCGGTTGTCTATCATAGAATTATGAAAATCGCAATCATCGTAGCTATGGACAAGGAGCTGCAGCTCCTTCTGCCCATGCTCAACGGCCTTGCCGAAATCGACGGTGGCCGCTACTACACCGGCACCATGGCCGGGCACGACATAATAGCCACCAAGGTAGGCATAGGCAAGGTCAACGCCGCCCTGGGCGCCGACACTATAATCAGGGAATACGCCCCCGACATGGTTATCAATACCGGTGTCGCCGGCGGCACCGGAGCCACTGCCGACCCGGCGCGAGTACTCGACGTGGTACTGGCTACCGAGGTGGCATATCACGACGTGTGGTGCGGCCCCGGCACCGAGCCCGGCACAGCCGCCGGATGCCCGGCCCGCTTCGCCTGCCCGCTGTCGGCCGATGTACGCCAGGCTCTTGGGGCACGAGAGGGGCTGCTTGCCTCGGGCGACATATTTGTCGACCGCCGCGACGACCTCGACCGCATACTCTCCCTCTACCCCGACGCCCTGGCCGTAGACATGGAGTCGGCCGCAATCGCCCAGACATGCCACATGCGCGGCGTGCCCTTTGTGTGCCTGCGCGTTATCAGCGACACCCCCGGCGAGGACGGCAACGCCGCTGCCTACAACGACTTCTGGACTGCAGCCCCCGAGGCTACGTTCCACACTCTCGAACACCTGCTCAAACTCCTGTAAATGAAAGACCTGCAAGCCATACGCGGAACACGCATTCTGCGCGAGTGGATAGCGCAGGGCGAACATCAGACCCAGGACTTCAAATTCGCCATCAGCGATGCCTGCAAAATCGCGCGGTCGCTGTCGGCCTTCGCCAACCGCGACGGGGGCAGGCTGCTAATCGGGGTGAAGGACAACGGCGTAATTGCCGGGGTGCGAAACGAAGAAGATATCTATGTAGTCGAACTCGCCGCCGAGCGTTATTGCCGCCCGGCGCAGATTGTGACCTTCCAGGCCTACCGCATCGACGGCAACCTGCATGTAATCGCGGCAAGCATAGCCCCGAGCGAAGCCAAGCCCGTCTACGCCGTCGAACCCGACGGCACACACCGGGCATACTACCGTGTCGCCGACGAAAATATCGCCGCACACCCGCTTATGGTACGCGCCTGGCAGCAGCACAACGACGGTGCTACATCGGCCTTTACTATGAACGGGCCGCACACGGCCATCCTCGACTACCTCGCCGCTCACGATGCCGTGAGCGAGGTGCGACGCATTGCCCTCGACCTGCACATATCGCTACAGTCTGCCGAGGAGGCCGTTGTAAGCCTCGCATCAATGGGCCTTATAGACTTCGAATATACCGGCACTCATTTCGAAATCCGCATCGCAAACAATTAACACAATGAAAGACAACGCAAAAGAACTACTACCGATAGTCGATGAGTCGGGTCGACAGATAGGCACGGCAACACGCGGGGAGTGTCACGGCGGCTCGATGCTGCTGCACCCTGTTGTGCACCTGCATGTTTTCAACAGAGAGGGCGACCTTTACCTGCAAAAACGGCCCTTGTGGAAGGACATCCAGCCCGGACGGTGGGACACCGCCGTCGGCGGCCATGTAGACCCGGGCGAGACCGTAGAGGACGCCCTGCGGCGCGAGGCCCGCGAGGAGCTTGGGCTTGACCATTTCGACGCCGAGCCCTTGACGAGCTATATCTTCGAGTCGGAACGCGAACGCGAACTCGTCAACGCCTTCAAAACAGTCATCGACGACATACCGCGCCCCACCGACGAGCTCGACGGAGGCCGCTTCTGGACCCGCCGCGAAATCCTCGCCGCCCTCGGCCACGACATCCTCACCCCCAACTTCGAAAAAGAATACGCACGGTTGTTTATCGAATCGGGCAAATAACATTTGCTATATGCACCTCGACCAAGACTCAGACTGCGAACGTATTATAAATATTTTAGGGCGGCTTGATATCGAATATGAAATCAGACTTCATGCACCGGTATTCACCATGCAAGACGCCGACGAGATTGCAAAGGACTTACAGATAGAGCCTTGCAAAAACCTTTTACTATGCGACCGCAAGTCAAACTTTTATCTCATGCTGACACCGGGAGACAAAAAAGTTGACTTAAAAGAGATTGCGAGGCAAATAGGCAGTTCCCGGCTGTCCTTTGCCGACGCCGGGCAGATGGCCGGGCTACTACACACTGCACCAGGAGCATTAAGCCCCTTGAGCCTTGTATTTGACGAGTCGCAAAAGGTACACTTACTTATCGACAATGACATATTTAAGCTGCAAAGCATTGGTTGCCACCCTTGCTGCAACACATGCAGCGTAAAAATATCTCTCAAAGACTTACTCGACAAATATATCCCACTGACGCAGCACACTTATCAGACAATCGCAATAGTACCCTAATTTTCTATTAAAGGGCAATAATCTGCAAAAAAATGAGTTATAACATTAGCGCACCCATATAAACCCGGTGCTATTGCTATCAGATGAAACCAATCTACCGACTCATACTCTTACTCCTCGTTACCGCTACCGCCCTGACAGCCAAGGCCGAAGGCGACGGCAAAAACGAATTCAACCCTATCGAGACGGGCGTTACCTCGCTGAGTATCGCCCCCGATGCCCGTGGTGCCTCTATGGGCGACCTCGGCGCCGCCACCGACCCCGATGCCAACTCACAGTTCTGGAACCCGTCGAAATATGCCTTCGCATGGAGCCAGGCGGCCGTGTCGCTCAACTATACCCCGTGGCTGCGAAAACTCGTCAACGACATATTCCTTGCCGACCTGTCGGGTTACTATAAAATCGGTTCGGGTGACAACCAGGCCCTGTCGGCCTCGCTGCGTTATTTCTCGCTCGGCGAGGTGAATACATCGGAAGAGCCAGGGATTGTAGGCCAGACGCTCAACCCCTACGAAATGTCGTTCGACATCGGTTATTCGCGCAAGCTGTCCGAGAAGTTCTCGATGGGCGTAGTCTTCCGCTATATTTATTCCGCCCTTGGTTTCAGCGACTCATACGCCGGCGACCAAAACACAGGTGCCTCGGCCTTCTCGGCCGACATCTCGGGCTACTATACCACCTACCCCATCATCGGCCGCAACGAATGTCAGTGGTCGTGGGGCTGGAATATCTCTAACATCGGTACGAAAGTTTCGTATGACGGCGGCGAGAACCCTGCCTTCCTGCCCACCAACCTCAAAATAGGCACATCGTTTATGTTCCCCCTCGCCGACTACCATACGCTCGCCATCGGTCTCGACCTCAACAAGCTCTTAGTGCCGGCCAAGCCGCGCCGCAGCGACTTTGCCGACGGCATCGAGGGCGAGGAAGAATATATCACCAAGCTCGAAGACTGGCGCAACATGTCGCCGATTACCGGCATATTCAAATCGTTTTCCGACGCCCCCGGCGGCATGAAAGAGGAGCTGCGCGAGATTACATGGTCGCTCGGTGCGGAGTATGCCTACAACAACCAGTTTTTCCTCCGCGCCGGCTACTACTACGAAAGCCAGTATAAGGGCAACCGCCAGTACTTCGGCATCGGTGCCGGCTTCTCGCTCAACGTTGTGCGCCTCGACGCCTCCTATATGATGGCCACCGCGCAGACCTCGCCCCTCGACCAGACCCTGCGCTTCTCGCTCACATTCGACATGGACGGCCTCCGCGACCTCCTTGGAAAACGGAGATAAAAAAAATTAAGCCTTTTCAGAGGCTTAATTTTTTGTTATTTGTTAGCTAATGGAAGCATATTGTCAATTCCAACTCGCACTTGACAATAACTGCATGATTGATGTTACCCAAGTCCTCGGAGAGGACTCGATTATGGTTAACCCCACCATCATTTGGTGGGGTAATAATCTATACTATAGCAGGTTGACCTCGGAGAGGTCGCTGTGTATATACATGGTGTCCTCTCCGAGGACATTTTTTCTATGTATTTCTCCCACCCCCACGAATAACCGTGGGGTTAACCACAAAGTATCGTCTCCGACGAATTCCTCAATCTTGCGGCTATTTCGACACTTTACTAATATAACCGACCAATAAACCACAAACAAAAATGAGCGAAGCGAAATTTTTTAGAATAGGCAACGGATTTGACGTACACCGCCTTGTCGAAGGCCGGCGGTGCATAGTATGCGGCGTCGACATACCTTTTGAAAAAGGGCTGCTCGGACACAGCGATGCCGATGTAGCCCTCCACGCCCTGAGCGACGCCCTTCTTGGCGCAGCCGCTCTCGGCGACATAGGCTTGCACTTCCCCGACACCGACGAGCGATGGCGCGGTGCCGACTCGCGCATGCTCCTACGCCATGTGGTAGGGCTGCTTGCCGACAAAGGCTATGCGCCCGGCAACGTAGATATCACCATCATTGCCCAGGCCCCCAAGATGCGCCCACACATCGACGCCATGCGTGCCAACGTTGCCGCCGACCTCGGCATCGACATAGACTCCGTTGGTATCAAAGCCACCACCACAGAGCACCTCGGCTTCACAGGTCGTGGCGAAGGCATCGCCGCCCAAGCGGCAGCATTGATAGTCAAAATATAACATAAAGTCAAATATCATTTCTACTCAATTATTTTTTCATCAAAATAATCGAGTTTAGCAACGTATATCTAAAAAATTTGTTATACCTTTGTAAAAACGGGTCAAGCCGAAATCACGGTGCATTAGGAAAAATGCTCGAAGAGCATTACTTTGTCTTAACCCCGGCCTTACGAAGTTGGCCGGGGTGTGTATATCTCCTCAGACGATTAGTGTCGAAGACACTTCCCAATCGATATATAAATTTGAAAGACAGGGGAAAGGCCTTCGACCTTTATTGTGGGGATTTTGGTCACTTCCCCACCCAACTGCGTAAGGGTGGGGGTTCATAAAGGAACAGTCTTCGACTGTTTTTTTCCTCGGCATTTATAAATTGACGCACCGACATTTCGGCTTGAACCGTAAAAACAACTAATTAGCGAACAGTGGCACGACCTATAAAAGAAACTCCTATACTTTACGGTGAGGATGCAAGACGGTTTGAAAGCCGAATGAAAAATCCGCCCAAGGAATCCCCGGCAGACCGGGCACGTCGCGAAGCAAACTATCGTGCCGCAATGACAATGATTATAAAATAACGGTGTTTGAGGGGTTTGTTTTCATCTTCCGAAACTTTAATTGTGTAATTAAATAAATTTTTGTATTTTTGGGGCGTCATTATAATAATGGCGCCATTTAACCTTATTAATACACGTTTATGGACATGCAAGACCCCTCTTTGGTTCCCGGCGGAGAGACCAAAGAACAAACTCCCAACGAAGCTGCGGCCCTCCAGGCCGAAGCTGTAACTTCCACCCCCGACCCTGAAGCCGCCGTAGAGGTCGAGGAAATCATGGCACAGGGCGAAGAAGACACCGAGCTCGCCGCCGAGCGTCAGCCCGACACCGACGAAAGCCTTATGAGCCAGGCTCTCGCGCTCCTTGCCAAGGATGCCTCTGAAATCAGCACCGACGACATACGCCGCCTGCGCCAGCACTACAGCATGCTCCATAAACCTGCCCCTGCCGCCGAAGGCGAACAGCCGGCGGAACCGGCAGCCGACAACGAGTTCACACTCATCATCGAGCGTCTTCGTGCCAAGAAGGCTGCATGGATTGCAGAGCAAGAAGCCCAGAAAGCGGCCAATCTCGAGCGCAAGAATGCCATAATCGACGAAATAAACGCCCTGGCAGAAGACACCGACAACGTAAACCGCACCTTCCCCCGCTACCGCGAGCTGCAAGACGAGTTCAACGCCATAGGCGACGTAGACCCCATGCAGGAGACATCGGTATGGAAACGCTTCCAGGAGGCTCGCGAGCACTACTCCGACAACCTCAAAATCAACAAGGAACTGCGCGACTACGACTTCAAGAAAAACCTTGAGGACAAAGAGGCCCTGCTTGCCGAAGCCCAGGCCCTGCTTGCCGACGAAGACGTCATAGCCGCATACCGCCGCCTGCAAGACCTCCACAACAAGTGGCGCCAAATCGGCCCGGTAGCAAAAGAACTGCGCGAAGAAATCTGGAACCGCTTCCGCGAGGCGTCGACCGAAATCAACAAGCGCTACCAGGCATTCTTCGAGGCGCGCAAGGCCCGCGAAGCCGAGAATGAGGCCGCCAAGACCGCACTTTGCGAACAAATAGAGGACATCGACCTGACCACGCTCAAGACCTTCGCCTCGTGGGAAGAAACCACGCGCACCATCGTGGGGCTGCAGGAAGAATGGCGCAAGCTCGGCTTTGCCTCTAAGAAGGCAAACCGCACCCTCTTTGCCCGTTTCCGCCAAGCCTGCGACTCATTCTTTGCCGCCAAGGCCGACTTCTACCGCTCGACACGCGAAGAGCTCAGCGCCAACCTGGCCCACAAGCAGCAGCTTGTAGAACGTGCCGAGGCCCTGAAGGACAGCACCGACTGGCGCGCGTCGACCGACGAGTTCATAGCCATGCAGAAAGAGTGGAAATCTATCGGCGCAATCCCCAAGAAGTATAGCGACACCCTGTGGACGCGCTTCACCACGGCCTGCGACTACTTCTTCGACCAGAAGAAGAAAGCCGGCAGCGGCACACGAGCCACCGAGGCCAACAACCTGCGCATCAAACGCGAAATCATAGGCCAGCTATCGGCACTGGTCGAAGAGGCCCCTGACAAAGAAACCGCCTTTACCCAGCTCAAGGCCCTGCAGCAACGCTGGAACGAGACCGGCCACGTGCCCTTCCGCGAGAAAGACAAGCTCTACGAGGCATACCGTGCCGCCGTCGACGCCGTGCGACGCCACTTCGACATCGCCGAAAAACGCGCCAACCGCGAACGCTTCGTCGCAAATGTCAACTCGCTCGAAGGCGACAACGACAAGCTGTACCACGAACGCGAACGCCTTGTCCGCGCCCTCGAAAGCCGCCGCAACGACCTTCGCACCTACGAAAACAACCTCGGTTTCCTATCTGCCAAATCGAAGAACGGCAGCTCGCTGCTCCGCGACATGGAACACCGCATCGAACGACTCAAGGCCGACATAAAGGACATCGAAGACAAAATCAAAATTCTTGACGAAAAACTATAATTAGTTTGAGGTTTGGGGTTTGAGGTTGACAATCATTTATCAACTTCAATCTTCAAACCTCAAACTTCAAAACCCACACACTCGATAATGACCGGCACCGAACGCAGCACAGGTCGCGGACGCTTTATACCGTCGATATTTATCGTCGGCGGTGTAATAATCATCAACCTGCTATTCTGGCTCACCATCAGCATCTTCCCTGAAATCAAATCGCAGTCGCGATACCTCAGGGAACTATGGCTGCTGGTCGAGGTATGCTGCGTACCCGTCGCTGTCATAGCGTGGAACCGCCGCCATGAGATACGAGCCCTGCGCCTCGACCTCGAGATGCGCACAAGCCTTATCGAAGTGAGCGTCTATGCCCTGTTCTTCCTGTCGCTATGCGCTTTTTTAGGTATCGACACAGTGCCCCCGAAGGCATACGTCTTTTTCTTCGGACTGATGTTCATAGCGCTGCCGCTGTTTCAGCTTAGTGGCAAACTGGCCCTGAAAAGCTACCGCCGCCACGGCTACAACTATACCCGCGTAGCCGTCATCGGCACGGGGCCTGCCGCGCAACGCCTCACAGCCAACATGAGCCGCGACCCCGGCTTCGGCTACCGCATACTCGGCTACTTCGATGACAACCGCGACGAGACCTTCAAGCCCGACATGACTCTGCCACTCGACGAGCTCGAAGACTTTGTCAGGGACAAAGAAATACGCCAGATATATTTCACGCTTTCGGGCCACCACGAAGCCTTGGCCCGTGTCATAAAGATTGCCGACGACAATTGTGCCGACTTCTACTATGTGCCGCAGATACCGCGAACCATGACGCGCAGCTTCGAGCTACACAACATCGGTTCGCTGCCCGTGCTGTCAATCCGCCACAACCCGCTCAAAAATGTGGTGAACCGCTGCATCAAACGCACATTCGACATCGTGGTATCGTCGGTCTTCCTATGCTTCTACCCCTTGATTTACATCCCCATAGCCATCACCATCAAACTTGGCTCTGAGGGCCCCGTGTACTTCAAGCAAGAGCGCACAGGCTATCTTGGACGACCGTTTAAATGCCTCAAATTCCGCACAATGCGCGTCAATGCGGTGTCGGACACCTGCCAGGCCACCGTGCACGACCCCCGCAAGACAAAGTTTGGTGACTTCCTGCGGCGCACATCGCTCGACGAGCTGCCACAGTTTATCAACGTTTGGAAAGGCGACATGTCGATAGTCGGGCCGCGCCCACACATGCTCAAGCATACCGAGGACTACACACGCCTTGTCGACCGCTATATGGTGCGTCACGCCGTGAAGCCCGGCATCACCGGCTGGGCGCAGGTCAACGGCTACAGGGGCATCACCGACGAGCTGTGGAAGATGGAGAGGCGCGTAGAGCACGACGTGTGGTATATCGAGAACTGGACCTTCCTGCTCGACCTGAAAATAATGGTGCGCACCGTCATCAATGCCATTATAGGCGAGAAAAACGCATTCTGACATGCTGACAATCTACAAGGCATCGGCAGGGTCGGGCAAGACCTTCACCCTGGCGTATGAATATATCAAGACTCTCTTGGGCATCCGCACCGAAGACGGCCACTACCGCCTCAACAGCGACCGCCACGCTCCCGGCGGCCACCGCCGCCCCGGCCGTCACCGCGCCATCCTCGCCCTCACATTTACCAACGCCGCCACCGACGAGATGAAGAGGCGCATCGTAAAGCAAATCAGCGCCCTCGCAGATGCCGGCACCTTTGCCCGCGCAGACTATTCGAAGCGGTTGCTCGACGAATATGGCTGCACGCCCGACGAGTTGCGCCAGGCCGCCGCCACGGCCCTGAGCGAGCTCCTCTACGACTACGCAAACTTCAATGTGAGCACCATCGACTCGTTCTTCCAGGGCATACTGCGCACTTTTTCGCGCGAGGTCGACCAGCAGGGCGACTACGACCTGGCCATAGACTCTAACGACGCCATAAGCCAGAGCATATCGCTGATGCTCGACGAGCTCAACTATGCCTCGCCCACAAACGCCGACAGGCTCATCGACTGGATTAGCAACTACACCCTCGAGAAAGTGCGTGAAGGCAAATCGTTCAACTTCTTCCAGCGCGACGGCCACCTTATCCGCGAGCTTGCCAACGCCATGGAAAAATCGATGGACGAGACCTTCGGCAAATACTCCAAGCCCCTGCGCGAATACCTTGCCGACCCCACGCGCATCAACGACTTCGACAAAGCCCTGCGCAAGGCATCGGAAAAAGCCTTTGACCATTGCGCCGCACTCGGGGTCACGATAAGCAAGATGCTTGCCGAGGCCGGCATCACAGAAGACTTATTCGGCGCTGTCCATGCCCGCATGGCCCTCGCGGCCGAACCGAAGGCGGTAATAAAGTCTGACGCTTTCAAACCCAAGGCCTTCCAGCCCGGCCGGCCAGACTCCGACCTCTTTGCCCGTGGAAAAGAAAAGAAATATGGCAGCCACCCGGCCATGGGCGAAATAGTGCCGCTCGTGCATCAATTCTGCGACGAGATGCCCCGTGCATACCGCCGCCGCAAAATCTACGACAAGCTGCGCGCATCGCTCGGCACCCTCGACTTCATGGGCATGGCACTGCACACCCTCGAGAAATACCTGCGTGACAGCAACACCGTCTTACTCAGCGACACCGGAGAACTGCTAAAACGCATCATCTCGGATGCCGAGATGCCTTTTATCTACGAACGGCTCGGCATGAAGCTCGAGACACTGCTGATTGACGAATTCCAGGACACGTCGAAAGTGCAGTGGCACAACCTCAAGCCACTGGTGGGCAACAGCCTGGCCCAGGATTTCGACAGCCTCATCATCGGCGACGAGAAGCAGTCAATCTACCGCTTCCGCAACTCCGACAGCGAACTGCTCGGACGCCAGGTACAGACCGACGACTTCCCGACCCAGAGCGTAGTGCGCGGCAACAGCCCCGAAGAAAACACCAACTGGCGCAGCGCGGGCATAATCGTGCGCTTCAACAACACCGTTTTCAACCTTCTCAGCCGGGTATACGATGCAAAATACTACGGCAATGTAATCCAGACCCCGTCCGCACGATTCGACAAACAGCCCGGTTATGTAAAAATACATTTCCACGCCCAGGCCGACACGCCCGGCCACGAAGAAATACTCAAGTCGATGGCCCGGGAGATGCTGCGGCAGCACGAGGCAGGATATCATTGGTCGGACATACTGGTGCTGTGCCGACAACGCAAGGAGGCTTCGGAAGTGGTCAAGTACCTCACCACCAAGCATCCCGAAATACGTGTACTGTCGTCAGAAGCACTACTGCTTAGCAACAGCCCTGCCGTGCGCTCGGTCATGAGCATGCTCAGGCTAATCTCGCGGTCGTACCAGAGCCGCGAGCTCACCCGGCCCGGCGACGAGGCGCACTATGCCTCGCACGCCGACATTGTGATGATGATAACGCGCTACCATCACTACGAATCCGAAGGCTACGCCCCTGCCGACGCCCTCGAGTCCGCGCTACAGGAAGGCGCCGAGGCCGCCGGTGCCCTCAAAGGACAAATCGAAGCCATCCGCGCAGAAAACCCGGCCAACCTCGTGGCCCTCGTCGAGGCCGTAATCTCTCACAAACTAAGCGCGGAGCAACGCAGCAAAGAATATGCCTACATCGCCGCCCTGCAGGACCTCGCCATAAAACAGGCCGAAAGTACCGAGCCGTCGCTGGCCGACTTCATCGCCGCCTACGAGCGCAACAAGGACAAGTGGGCCATAAAGGCTTCGGCCGACCTCGACGCCGTAGAAATCATGACCATTCACCGCTCGAAAGGTCTCGAGAAAGAGTGTGTGCATATACCGTTCGGCGACTGGGAGGTATATCACGAAAACTCCAAGCTATGGATACCGATGGACGGCTTCACCGAGTTCGACGCCGCCATCAAGCCGCCGCTGCTACGTCTCACGGTCGAAGACGGCTCCCCCCTGCGCGACAGCGCCATATCGCCCGTGGCCGACTATCTCGCCGCCGACCGCCAGGCCGAGATTATCGACAACCTCAACGACACCTACGTGGCCTATACACGTGCCAAGCGCGAGCTTTTCATACACTGCCACACCGACAATATCGGCGCGGCCATCCACGCGCTCTTTACGACGGCCCACCCCGTGGCCGACCCACGCACTATCGACCTTACCGAGGGCTACGACGAGCTCACCGACACCTTTACCCTCGGAGGCCCGACCACGCCCGACGAGAAGGCGAAATCAGACAGCAACCCCGTCGACGCCGGCGACTACCCCGTAATATACCGCAGCGACACTCGCGAACTGGTAAGTATCGACGACGCCCTTGCCACCGACCTCGACATAGGAGGCGAGGAAGACAAGGAGACTGTCGACACCTACAAACCCTTCGAGGGCACACCCGAGATGCAGGAGGCCGCCCGGCGCGGCACCAACCTCCACGCCATACTCGCCGCCATGCGCACAATCGGCGACCTGCCCCGGTCGCTGGCATGGCAATGCGCGCGCGAGGACGTAGACGACAGCGAGGCCGACGAATACCGCACGACCCTCACCGAGGCCATCGAGGCCGGGGGCGACACGGTGTGCGAATGGTTCGACCCCGGTTACAAGGTATATGCCGAGCGCTCTATCTATGTGCCCGATGCCGACGAGTCGTTCCGTCCCGACCGCGTGATAGTGCGCCCCGACGGCTCGGTAGTCGTGGTCGACTACAAATTCACCGCCGAGACGCGCAAGAGCCACCACCGCCAGGTGAGCCACTACGTAGAGCTGCTGCACCGGCTGGGGCGCCCGTCGGTCGAGGGTTATATATGGTATCCTGTAATGAAAAAAATAATAAAAGTATAAAAACAGCGTTAGACTAATATGAAAATACGACTATTCGCCACCCTGGCGCTGTCATTAGCCAGCGCCGCCGCAATGGCTTGCACAAGCCTCATCGCCGCCCCGGGCGCAACCGACAGCGGCTCGTCAATGATAACATACGCCGCCGACAGCCACACGCTCTATGGCGCGCTCTACCACCAGCCCGCAGCCGACCATGCCAAGGGCTCGGTGCGCCCCGTAGTGGAATGGGATACCGGCCGACACCTCGGCGAAATACCCGAAGTCGCCCACACCTACTCTACCATGGGCAATATGAACGAACACGGCCTCACCATAGCCGAGAGCACATGGGGCGGCCGTCCCGAGCTCGAAGGCTCCGGCCTGATTGACTACGGCTCGCTGATTTATATCACCCTGCAACGTGCCCGCACGGCACGCGAGGCCATAAAGGTGATGACCGACCTTGTCAAGGACTACGGCTACGCCTCGTCGGGCGAATCATTCTCTATCGCCGACCCCGACGAGGTATGGATTATGGAACTCATCGGCAAAGGCAAGGCCGACAAGGGTGCCGTATGGGTAGCGCGCCGAGTGCCCGAAGGCTATATATCGGGCCATGCAAACCATGCCCGCATACACAAGTTCCCACTCAAGGACAAAGAGACCATCTACTCGCCCGACGTAATCGACTTCGCCCGCAAGCAGGGATATTACAGAGGCAAGGACGAGGATTTCGACTTCTCGCGGGCCTACGCCATTACCGATGCAGGCGCACTGCGCGGCTGCGATGCCCGAGTATGGGCATATTTCAAGCGCTTTGCGCCCGAAGGGTCTATGGACCAGTACGTATCGTGGATTATGGACGGACAGGGCGAACCGATGCCCCTGTGGGTAAAACCGGCCAAGCCACTCGCCGCCAAAGACCTCAAGGACATGATGCGCGACCACTTCGAGGGCACCCTCCTCGACATGAACAACGACATCGGCGCCGGGCCCTTCGACTGTCCCTACCGCTGGCGACCGATGGAATATACCGTCGACGGCCAAACCTATACCCACGAGCGCGCCATCGCCACACAGCAGACCGGCTTCTCGTTTGTGGCCGACATGAACAAGAACCGCCACCAGGCCATGCGCGGCATACTTTGGTTTGGCGTCGACGATGCCAACACCTGCGTCTACGTGCCAGTATTCTCGGCCAACACCACCGTGCCCAAGTCACTCGACGAGAAGACTGCCGACCTGCTCACGCTGTCGTGGGACTCGATGTTCTGGGTCAACAACTACGTTGCCAACCAGGCATATAACCGCTACAGCCAGATGATACCCGACATACGCCGCGTACAGGGCGAACTCGAAGACGGCCTTGCCACCGAGGTAGGCCGACTTAGCGTAGACCTCGTAGGCAAGGACTTCGCCAGCGCCTCGGCACAGCTCAACGACCTTACCGACCGCGCCGCCACAGACGTGACAAAACGCTACAAAGACCTCGGCGACTACCTGTTCGTGAAATATCTCGACGGCAACATCAAGAAAGAAAAAGACGGCAAGTTCGAGCGCACATCCGACGGCATGCCCGTGCAGCCCACCTTCGGCGGCTACAACGAGCGTTACTTCCGCTCAATCGTCAACGACGCCGGCGACCGCCTCAAAGTACGCCAGATTGCCCAATAAGAATTAACTAACCCGTGTTTCGCAAGCCGACTTAGAAGGGGTGATGTTGAAATATTGACACATAAAGATAAAAAAGCATAAGGACAAAAAGAATTTTTTTGTATTTTTGTCCTTATGTATTTACGTTTCCTATTTTCTCACCCCTTATTTCGCTTGCAAAATCTGAACAAACGACATAAAATATGAAAATCGAACCCGGAAAATATTTCGAAATAGCATATAAGCTCTACCGCATCGACGAGGAGGGCAACGAAGAACTCGTACACGAAGTGACCCCCGACGACCCCGACCGCGTAATCGACGGCGTGACCATCGGCCTCGTCGAAGCCCTCGACAAAGAACTCGCCGGGAAAGAGGCCGGCTACAAATTCAACCTGACCGCGATGCCCGAAGAAGCCTTCGGCCCCTACACCCAGGACGAAATCTACCGCATACCCCGCGAACGCATGACTGTCGACGGCAAGTTCGACGAGGAGATGTTCGCCCCCGGCGAGGTAATCCCCCTGCGCACGCCCGACGGCTTCCGTATCGACGGCGTCGTGCTCGAGCTGACACCCACCGATGTCGTTATCGACCTCAACCACCCCTTGGCGCAGGACAAGGTGCGCTTCGAGGGCGAAGTCCTCGTAGTGCGCGAACCGACCGACGACGAACTCCATCCCAAACATTCATGTGGCGGATGTTGCGGCGGCGGTGACTGCGGCGGCGGCGACCATTCGTGTGGCGAAGGAGGGTGCTGCGGCGGATGCTGAGTGCCCGTAACATACACAAGCGCTTCGGTGCCCTCGAGGTTTTAAAGGGTATCGACCTCGACATTGCCGACGGCAAGGTGACCACCATTGTGGGCCCCAGCGGTGCCGGCAAGACTACTTTGTTGCAAATATTAGGCACGCTCTCGGCCCCCGAGGCCGGCGGCCGGGTGCTATACGACGGTACCGACGTGACGTCGCTCAACGACAATAAACTGTCGGCGTTCCGCAACCGCAACATAGGTTTCGTCTTCCAGTTCCACCAACTGCTGCCCGAGTTTACCCTTGCCGAGAACGTAGCCATGCCGGCCCTCATAGGCGGTAGCAGCTACCGCGACGCCATCGACCGTGCGTCGGCCCTCCTCGACCGTCTCGGACTCAGCGACCGCGCATCGCACAGGCCGTCGGAACTGTCGGGCGGCGAATGCCAGCGTGCAGCCGTGGCCCGCGCACTTGTCAATAACCCGCGAGTAGTACTGGCCGACGAACCGTCGGGCAGCCTCGACTCGGCAAACAGGGCATCGCTCCACAAACTCTTTTTCGACCTTCGCGACGAGCTCGGCGCGACCTTCGTAATCGTAACCCACGACGAGGGCCTTGCCGCCGACTCCGACACAGTGATACGTATGGCCGACGGACGTATCGTCGGCATAGAAACCAATCAAAAACATAATTAATCTACAATGAAAATTAAAAACTTGCTCCTCGGCGTCGCCCTTATGGCAGGCATGAGCCTCACAAGCTGCAGCGGCGGCGACGACCCCACCCCGACCTTTGTCGATTTCGTGACACTTGACTCGTTCTCGCCCTCAGGCGCAACAATGACATTCCGTGAAAAAGGCGATTCGCCCCTCATCACCCTCACTACGACACAGGCATTGCCGGCCGATAAATTCAAAGCCGGCACACGCATCGTCATAAGCTACGCCTCCGACAACAACCTGCAGTATGTCAGCGGACCGATTATGCTATACCAGGCCGCCAATACCGAAGGCGAAGGCAAGCCCGCACTCATCGAAACTGCCGAAGCCAACGACAACTGGGCTACCGAATCAATCTCGATGAGGTCGTTGAACCGTTCGGGCGAATATCTCGACTTCGTGTTTATCGGCACGACCTCGCAAAACGGCAAGACGCTCAAATTAGTCCTTGACGCCGCCACCGCCAACAGCGAGATGCCCGAGTATCACCTGATTTACAAATCGGACACCTCTGGCACGGTCAACAACTATGTCTACTACTGCTCTTACAGCATCGCCGACTCGTGGCTCAGCCCCACGGCAAAGGGTATACGTGTGTACTTCAAAGACACCGTCGGTGGTGACAAATACGTAGACCTCCTTAAATAGCCCTGTCAAAGTTACCAAACCCACAATTCATCGAAAATAAAGAAACATAAAGACATAAAATCATAAGTTACAAAATTTTTTTGCACTTTTGACCTTTTGTCTTTATGTATCTTCCAATCAGGCAACACAGCCGCCACCAAACCATCACCCCTAAACTCTAAGAAAAAAAATGGATAACAAACCCAAACCCCAGGAACTCAAAATCGAACTCAGCCCCGAAGTGGCTGCCGGTCACTACTCTAACCTCGCCGTGATTTCGCACGGAGCAAACGAGTTCTTTATCGACTTCATCACCGTTGCACCCAACATGCCCCAGGCCAAGGTGCTCAGCCGCATCATCATGACTCCCGAGAATGCCAAGACCCTCTTGTCGGCACTCAACGAGAACGTGCAGCGCTACGAAGCCACCTTCGGCGTCATCGAGCGCAAGATGCCCAAAAACGCCCCCACAAAAGGCGGCATCCCCAACCCCTTTGAAGCCTAATTTAGTTTGTAGATTTTAGATATTAGATTGTAGGTATCTTCACACTACTAACTAATATCTAAAATCTACTATCTACTCACTAATATCTAAAAAAGATGCTTACCATCTACAATTCCATGACCCGCCAGAAAGAGGTTTTCAAACCTCTTCATGAAAACATGGTGGGCATGTATGTCTGCGGGCCGACAGTTTACGGCGACGGCCACCTGGGCCACGCACGTCCGGCAATCACATTCGACATCGTTTATCGCTATCTGACCCATCTGGGCTACAAGGTGCGCTATGTGCGCAACATCACCGACGTAGGCCACCTGGAGCACGATGCCGACGAAGGCGAGGACAAGATTGCCAAGAAAGCACGTCTCGAGCAGCTCGAGCCTATGGAAGTTGTGCAATACTACATGGGCCGCTACCACAAGGCCATGGAGGCCCTCAACGTGCTGCCACCGTCTATCGAGCCTCATGCCTCGGGACACATCATCGAACAAATCGAATATATCAAGAAAATCCTCGACGCCGGCTATGCCTACGAGAGCGAGGGCTCGGTATATTTCGACGTTCCCAAATTTAACAAAGACTACGGCTACGGCAAACTGTCGGGCCGCAACATCGACGAGCTCCTCGCCACCACGCGCGAACTCGACGGCCAGAGCGAGAAACACAACCCGGCCGACTTCGCCCTGTGGAAAAAGGCGGCTCCCGAACATATCATGCACTGGCCCTCGCCCTGGAGCGAAGGCTTCCCCGGCTGGCACCTCGAGTGCTCGACCATGAGCGAGAAATATCTCGGCGAGACTTTCGACATACACGGTGGCGGCATGGACCTCAAATTCCCCCATCATGAGTGCGAAATAGCCCAGAGCGTGGCACACAGCGGACACCCCGCAGTGCACTACTGGATGCACAACAACATGATTACCATCAACGGCAAGAAGATGGGCAAGTCGCTGGGCAACTTCATCACCCTCGACGAGTTCTTCACCGGTTCGCACAAGCTGCTCGAACAGGCCTACTCGCCCATGACCATCCGTTTCTTCATCCTCCAGGCACACTATCGCGGCACCGTAGACTTCAGCAACGAGGCCCTCAAATCATCCGAGACGGCCCTTGGCCGCATGCTCGACGGCTACCGGCGCCTGCAGGAGCTCAAAGCCTCCGACACATCGACAGTCGATGTCTCGACCCTCGAGCAACGTGCCTACGAGGCAATGGACGACGACCTCAACACCCCGGTGCTCATCGGCGTGCTCTTCGATGCCGTGCGCATCATCAACCAGGTCAAAGACCACACTGCCACCGCCACACAGGCCGACATCGATTTCCTGCGCAAGTTTATGGACACCTTCCTTGTCGAAATCCTCGGCATACGTGTCGACGACAGCGGCGAGGCCGGCGACAGCCTCAAGCCCTACCGCGAGGCCGTAGACCTGCTGCTCGAAATCCGCGCCAACGCTAAGAAAAACAAAGACTGGACAACCAGCGACCTTATCCGCGACCGCCTCGCCGCTATCGGCTTCTCGGTGAAAGACACCAAGGACGGCGTGGAATGGAGCGTGTAAACCGAACCACAGATGGACCATCCAGAAAACGACAGCCAATATGCCGGGCTTACCGTCAATAGCGGCGTGGCCCAGCCGCCAATCGTCAACCCCTACCGCGTGGCACGCCGCCGCAAGCCCCTGCCGACAGCATCCGAGCTTGTAGAAGGCATACTCAAGGGCAACGTCACCACCCTCAGCCGTGCCGTAACCCTGGTCGAGAGCCTTGCGCCCGACCACTATGCCCTGGCCCAGGAGGTGATTGAGAAGTGTCTGCCCTACTCGGGCAACTCGCGCCGCATAGGCATCACAGGCGTGCCTGGGGCCGGCAAGAGCACGAGTATCGACGTCTTCGGCCTCCACGTGCTCAAAGACGGGGGCAAACTCGCCGTACTCGCCATCGACCCCTCGAGCGAACGCACCAAGGGTTCGATTCTCGGCGACAAGACGCGCATGGAGAAGCTGTCGCAGCACCCCAACGCCTTCATACGCCCCAGCCCGTCGGCTGGTTCGCTCGGCGGCGTGGCGCGTAAGACCCGCGAGACCATCGTGCTATGCGAGGCTGCCGGCTACGACAACGTCTTCGTAGAGACCGTAGGTGTGGGCCAGAGCGAGACTGCCGTGCACTCGATGGTCGATTTCTTCCTGCTCATCCAGATTGCCGGTGCCGGCGACGAGCTGCAGGGTATCAAGCGAGGTATCATGGAGATGGCCGACGGCATAGTCATCAACAAGGCCGACGGCGACAACATCGGCCCGGCGCAGCTTGCCCAAGCCCAGTACCGCTCGGCCCTGCACCTGTTTCCGCCCACGGCGTCGGGCTGGTCGCCCGAGGTGCTCACATATTCGGGTTACTACGAGCTCGGCATACCCGAGGTGTGGGATATGATTGACCGCTACTTCGCCTTTGTCAAGGCCAACGGCTATTTCGATGCCAAGCGCCACGAACAGGCCCGCTACTGGATGTACGAGACCATCGACGAGCAGTTGCGCAAGCACTTCTACGACAATCCCGAAATACAGCAACAGCTTGCCCGGTGCGAGGCCGACGTTTATGCCAACCGCCGCAGTTCGTTTGCCGCTGCAAGCCAAGTACTTGCCACATATTTCAGCGAAAAAAAGACAGAACTATGAAGTATATCCGCATATTGCTCCTCGCCCTCATGGTGCTTGTAGGCATCACGGCCGATGCCCGTCGCGTACCGGGCGAGAAAGTCGGTGTCACTATCGACGAACTCTCCTACGACTTCGGCACAGTCAAGGAGTCGGCCCCGGCCGTGGTGCACGAATATGGCATCACCAATACCGGCGACAGCCCCCTGGCCATAATCTGGGTCAAGCCCAAATGTGGCTGCACCGTGCCCCAGTACCCCCGCAAGCCGCTCAAACCGGGCGAAAAGGCCACCATCAAGGTCACTTTCACGCCCAAAGGCCAGCGCGGCGAGGCCGACAAGGACATCCGCGTCAAATTCCGCAACGGCAACGGCAAGAGCGAAGAGCTCTCCCTCCGCCTTCGCGGCGCCGTAGTCCCCGACTAACCCCCTGCCCTCTCGTAGGGTCACAGCTTGCCGCAATGTCACTAACTTAACGATAAAATCAGTGACATTGAGGCACGCCGCGACCGCGTATCTATTCCGCTTATTATCACCTTCAAAAAATTTCTGATATTTTTCACCTATTTTTTTGTAAATCGGCAAATTATCTATAACTTTGGCAAAGGCATTAGCAACAAAGCCTATAAATCTAAGACTAATGAAGACACTTGTATATTTTATAGCCATTTTGGGTCTATTGTTGATAGGCTGTAAAAATATTGGGACAAAAGATAACGAAAGCAATTTATCGACTTCCCAGACTGAAACAGTGGATATTAGTGATACCGTTACTATTCGTAAGCCATCGCAATCAGCACCCGTTAGCAACCATGCATCATACGTTAAGACGAGTAAAATGCGGAGAGGTGTCATGAAATGGAAATATTTTTATAACTATTTAGACACTGTTTCGAGGGCGTTGTATAATGCATCATTAAGAATGGACGAAAAGCTTTCTCGTGACTTAGATAATTTCGGTGTCACTCTTTGCAATTTTGAAGATTCAATTATGGATAAAAATATATACTCTACAATGAAATCTGATACTTTAGATATCGAACAATATCAATTCATAATTGGTTTCTACTTATATAAGCCGGGGCATCAATTTGCTAATCAGAATTTAGGAAGCTCTTTAGAAAACCATTTTTCAAAAAATCCGGAAGATTTCAACAAACTGGTCAAAATTATCAAAAATGATTTTCAACCAGAGTATTCAACACTTATGTATAATATATCAGAAAGTATCTTTATAGGTTGGACTGAAAATGAATTTGATAACTTGCTTGCAAAAGGTATCGACTTAGAAGATTTCCAATCAGAAAAAGATAATCTTTACTCTCTTTTCAAAGTCAACCACGCTTTTATTACTGACGAGCTTGAAGCCGCTGACATAGACATTCTCGATAAGTATTAATCTGGTAATTATCGACCTATAAAAACTATTGGGGCGACGCTGTCACAGTGTCGCCACAATAGATAATAAACCAATCATTATCACATTTCTTGCAATGGAAAAAGTAATTTTGCTATGTACTAATAAAACGCATGGCGGCTAATATGGTTCACCGCAAATCAAATTTTTTTCATTCAAAGTGCAATTATTTTTCTTGCGCCGTCACAACACACTGATTACCAACATTAATAGCTATTAGTTTACTCACAAAAAAAATATAAGTAAATCGCCCTCGCCTTAACCATTAACCTCTAAACCTTAAACTTCAAATTTTCGCCATTGCGAAAATTTAACATGACTGTGCTATTGTGATGCACAACTTATGCACTAACTTTGCATCAGAAAACAAAAACTACCTAATTATGGCAACAAAACCCAAAAAGACCAAGGGCGAAGAACTCGACCCTAAAGCAGCCCGCCTCGAGGCTTTGGCACAGGCAATGGGCCGCATCGAAAAAGCATACGGACGCGGCGCCATCATGAAGATGGGCGACGAAATAGTCGAAAAAGTCGACGTAATCCCCTCGGGCTCGGTTGCCCTCAACTCGGCCTTGGGCGTCGGCGGCTATCCCCGTGGCCGCATCATCGAAATCTTCGGCCCCGAATCATCAGGTAAGACCACACTCGCAATACACGCCATTGCCGAGGCACAGAAGCTCGGCGGCATCGCGGCAATCATCGATGCCGAGCACGCCTTCGACCGCTTCTATGCCGAAAAACTCGGCGTCGACGTCAACAACCTGCTCATATCGCAACCCGACAACGGCGAACAGGCCCTCGAAATCGTAGAGCAGCTTATCCGCTCGGCGGCTGTTGACATTATCGTTGTCGACTCGGTTGCCGCCCTCACCCCCAAGAGCGAAATCGAGGGCGAGATGGGCGACCGCAACATGGGCCTTCAGGCACGACTGATGTCGCAAGCCATGCGCAAGCTCACTGGCACGATTGCGCGGACAAACACCACCTGTATATTTATCAACCAGTTACGCGAGAAAATCGGCCAGATGTTCGGCCCGACCGAGACCACTACCGGCGGTAACGCCCTCAAATTCTACTCGTCGGTACGCCTCGACATACGTTCACGCTCGACCCTCAAGGACGGTGACAACGTGCTGGGCCGTCACACCGTGGTAAAAGTGGTAAAGAACAAGGTTGCGCCACCCTTCCGGCGCGCCGAGTTCGACATAATGTTCGGCGAAGGCATATCGCGCTCGAGCGAGCTTATCGACCTCGGCGTAGAGCTCAACATCATTGCCAAGAGCGGCTCGTGGTTCAGCTATAACGGCACCAAGCTTGCCCAGGGTCGCGAAGCGGCCAAACGCATGCTCGAGGACAACCCCGAACTGGCCGACGAAATCGAAAAGCTCATCAGCGAGGCCCTTGCCGACCCCGAGACCGGCAAGAAGAAGAAACCGGCCAAGAGCACCACAGCGGCAGCCGCCAACGATGACGAAGCCGACGCCGTAGAAGAAAACATCGACGACGAGGCCGACAACTTCGACGACCTGCCCGAAGAATTCTCAATAGAAGAAGACCTCTAAACGAATTCCTTTCTAATCAACCAAACCGTGCAGCCGCCCCGGCCCTGCGCGGTTTTTTAGTAATTCAAGTTTCGCAAGTATGCAACTTGCTCACTGTTAGTAGTCTTTTGTTATAGATTATGGTTTGATAAATGCAAACAACAATACTAATGGTTCAATCCGAAATTATGGTGCATTAGAAAAAAATGCTCGAAGAGCATTACTTTGCCGTAACCCCGGCCTTACGAAGTTGGCCGGGGTGTGTATATCTCCTCAGACGATTAGTGTCGAAGACACTTCCCAATCGATATATAAATTTGAAAGACAGGGGAAAGGCCTTCGACCTTTATTGAGGGGATTTCAGTCACTTCCCCACCCAACTGCGTAAGGATGGAGTTTCATAAAGTAACAGTCTTCGACTGTTTTTCTCCTCCGCATTTATAAGTTGATGCACCGACATTTCGGCTTGAGCCATATTAATAGTAATCACAATTAGCGAACTACGGCTAAGCACTAAACGATAAACTATTAACAGTGAGCAAGTCATAGACTTGCGAAATTTAAATAAGTAAAAAAATATAAAATCGCTTGCCTTTGAGCTTTTTTTGCTATCTTTGCACATATCAACTGCATAAAACAGCAATCCGCATATGGCAACCAAACCTTTTCACTATCAGGAGATGTTCCCTCTCGGACCTGACACTACCGAGTACTATCATCTCACATCAGATTACGTTCACACCGAGAACTGGGGCGGACACGAATTCCTCGTCGTCGACCCCGAGGCCCTGACCGTGCTTGCGCGCCAGGCCACTCACGACAACGCCTTCATGCTGCGCCGCGAGCACAACCTCATGGTGGCAAAAATCCTCTCCGACCCCGAGGCAAGCCAGAACGACAAGTTCGTCGCCCTGACCATGCTGCGCAACGCCGAGGTCGCCGCCAAGGGCCAGCTCCCCTTCTGCCAGGACACAGGCACGGCCATCTGCCACGCCTCGAAGGGCCAGAACGTGTATACCGGCTGCAACGACGAAGAGAAAATCTCGCACGGCGTGTATCTGACCTACACCACCGACAACCTGCGCTATAGCCAGAACGCCCCCTTGACCATGTACGAGGAGGTCAACACCGGCTGCAACCTGCCGGCGCAGATTGACATCCATGCCACCGAGGGCGGCGAATACCACTTCCTCTTCGTGGCCAAGGGCGGCGGCTCGGCCAACAAGACCTACCTCTACCAGGAGACCAAGGCCCGCATCAACCCCGACAAGCTCGTGCCCTTCCTCGTAGAGAAGATGCGTTCGCTCGGCACTGCAGCATGTCCTCCCTACCACATCGCCTTCGTAATCGGCGGCACATCAGCCGAAAAGAACCTCGAGGTTGTGAAGAAGGCATCGGTGAAATATCTCGACAGCCTGCCCACCCACGGCAACGAATACGGCCACGCCTTCCGCGACATCGAGCTCGAAGCCACCCTCAAGAAAGCTGCCGAAGAACTCGGCCTCGGCGCACAGTTCGGCGGCAAGTATTTTGCCCACGACATCCGCGTAATCCGTCTGCCGCGTCACGGTGCATCGTGCCCCATCGGCATGGGCGTAAGCTGCTCGGCCGACCGCAACGTCAAGGCCAAAATCGACCGCAACGGCCTGTGGATTGAGAAACTCGACTCTAACCCTGGCGAACTCATACCCGAGGAATACCGCAAACAGGGCGAGGGCGACGTGGTGAAAATCGACCTCAACCGCCCCATGCCCGAAATCCTTGCCGAGCTGACCAAATATCCCGTGTCGACGCGCCTGTCGCTGTCTGGCACCATCATCGTAGGCCGCGACATCGCTCACGCCAAGATTAAAGAACGCCTCGACCGTGGCGAGGAGATGCCCCAGTATCTCAAGGACCACCCCATCTACTACGCCGGCCCGGCCAAGACCCCGGCAGGCATGCCTTCGGGCTCGTTCGGCCCCACAACCGCCGGCCGTATGGACCCCTACGTCGACCAGTTCCAAAGCGCCGGCGGCTCGATGATTATGATTGCCAAGGGCAACCGCAGCCAGCAGGTTACCGATGCCTGCAAGAAACACGGCGGTTTCTATCTCGGCTCGATTGGCGGCCCCGCTGCCGTGCTGGCTCAGAACTCGATTAAGAACGTAGAGCTGCTCGAATATCCCGAGCTCGGCATGGAGGCCATCTGGAAAATCGAAGTCGAAGACTTCCCTGCATTCATCCTCGTCGACGACAAAGGCAACGACTTCTTCACCCAGATTGCCGACAAGTGCAAAGCCTGCGGCCTGAATAAGTAATCCGACACTCCGCAACAGCCCACCCGGGGCAAATCAGAAGAAACATAAAGACAAAAGTCCAAAAAGAGGCATAAAATTTTTGTCACTTTTTAAACTTTTGTCTTTATGTATCGTCTTATCATCAACGAGTACGATGGCACCTATGCGGACGCTCCATGGTGCGTCCCTACAACACTATCATCTATTTATCCATGAGTCTATGAAAGCGTATATACTATCTTTTCTCCTCATTATGACAGCATTCTTTAACCTGTCGGGGGCGACGCCGAAATTTACCACGCCCGATTTCGCCTATCCCCAGAAAGTAATCGCGTCGGCACAAAAGAACCTCGATGCCGGCCTCGACCCACTGCGCTGCCTGCTCGAAATCACCACGGCCGAGCGCGCCATCAATCCCGACACCATCTTTACACTTCCGTCGCTTGTCAATGGCTATGTCGCCAAGGCCAAGAACGACGCCGACCGCGCCATGCTCACAGCCTTCGAGGCCGAACTCTATGCCTCGATTTATCAGGATAATATGTGGCGCTACAACCGCGTCGACGCCCCCCTGATGCCGCTTCCCGACGACATAGCGAAATGGAGTGCCGCGCAGTTCGCCTATAAGCTCAACGAGCTCTATACCGAGGCCCTGCGCCTCGCCAAGGCCGACAACAAGCCCTTGGCCGACTATAAGAACGATGTGGAGTACGGCAAAGAAACACTCGATTACATCCCTGATATATACAGCTTTATACTTTACCGCGAGGTTGAGAACCTAAGTAGTGGTTTTGGCAGCGCCATTTACGACCGCGCTAAACTTCGCGCAGCTTGCTCCGAAGCCGCCTCTATGTATGCTGCCGGGTCGTCGGAGGCAGTGTATTGGCAGTGTCGAGAAATCCGTTATAGCGATGACAATCGCCATTTCTCTAAGTTTATCAACCTCTATAAGTCCACACTGGGCAAACCTGGTGCTCCCTATGCTCTGACGCAGGCTCTTTGTTACTACTTTGTGACAGAAGAGCCTGAAGAAGAAAACAATGTCAGCGATGAAAAAAAGCAAATCGCCAAGCGCGACAGTATGATAGCTCTGCTCAAACAGGCCATCGCCAAATACCCCACCTTCTATCAGAAGGCCATCTTTGAGAACAAGCTCGCTGCCTTTACCAATCCCACGATGTCGTATAGTACGATTAATATGGCCTACCCCGGGTCTGAAATCGAAATCAAGGTGAGCTATTCTTTCGCCAAATCAGTCGGATTCGGACTATACAAGCTTGCTCCCGGAGCCAAACGCTACTCAGCTCAGAAAACTGCGTCGATGCTCCCCTGTATAGCTAAGAAGACCGTGACTACCACCGGTACCGACGGCGAGACGACAATCAAGCTCCAAATCACCGAGCCGGGCAACTATGCCCTCGTGCCTATACTCAACGGCAAGGTGCAGCGCAACGCCGACGTTGAGGAAATCCTTTGCACACCCTTCTTGCCGGTCAACATCAACGGTTGCACCACAAATGCCGTATTTACAGCCGATTATATGAGCGGCGCCCCCTTGGCCGACGTGGGGGTAACTTATCGCAAAGAAGGTCGCAAAGTAACAACACTAAACCTTGGCAAGACCGACAAGCACGGTATGTTGGCTTATACCGCCCCGGAACCCACATCATATTGGGGCGATTATCTGCAATTTAGCTATAACAACCTCGTATATAAATTCGACGAGAGAATCCGCGCCAACAAATATACCAAGCGCGAAGATAAGGAACCGCGATATAGCATTAGCATACTTACCGACCGCAATCTCTACCACCCCGGCGACAGTATATCATGGGCCGTGGCAGTGGCTGTGAGGGAGCCGGGTAAAGAGCCGGCAGTGGCTCCCGGTATGAAACTGTTCGTCGAACTTCTTAATGCCAACTCCAAGAAGGTCGACAGCAAAGAAATCACCACCGATGCCCTCGGTCGCGCTATTGGCGTGTTTGCAACTGAAAAAGGCACCCTTACCGGCAACTACCGTATACAGGTTAAAGAAGTTACCAAAGTTATGTCCTCGACTTCTGTCATGGTCAGCGATTTCAAACTGCCGACCTTCGAGGCCGAGTTTACCTCGGTTGAGCGCGACGTGCCAACCCCGGGAGCTGTGCGACTGACCGGTAAGGCCCGCACCTACTCGGGTATGCCCGTCGCAGGTGCCAAGGTCGAGGTTACTGTCGAGGGCGTAGAGCGTTGGCGCTGGTTTACTCCCGGTGGGAACGAAGTTTCTACCGTCGAGGCCACAACCGATGCTGCAGGCGTATTTACAGTCGATATTCCCGCCGACGACCTTGACGAGACCGATGGCAACGATGAGAAATACACCTTCTTCCAGGCCAAGGCCATAGTCACCTCGGTTACTGCCGAGGTTTCGGAATGTACCAAAAATTTTACTGTCGGCAAGCCTTATGTACTTGCGGCTTCCGTTCTTAACAGTGTTTTGGACACTTCAAAGCCATTGTCTATAAGGTTCCAAGCTTTTAATGCCGATAGAGAAATAAGGCCTATCGCTATCAACTGGCAACTGCTTGATGGCGAGGATAAAGCTGTTCTCATAGGCAATACTAAGGGTGGCGAATTAAAGCAAATCGATGTTAGTTCACTCGATGCCGGTACATATACACTGAGCCTTGCACCGGCGGACGCGGCTTTGGCCGATACTGTTGCCGATGCTGCTGAAATTATCCTTTATAACATCAAGCGCAACCAAGTACCAGCCAATGAGACTATGTTCGTGCCTGAATGGCATACCACTTCCATTATCAACAATAAGGCCGAAGTGTATGTCGGTACCGCTAAGAAAGAAATCTATGTCTACACCGCCATGCAGCTTGGCGACGAACTGATTACCTTCGAGCCGCGTAAACTCGGCAAAGGTTTTGACAAATTCAAATTTGACCTTCCCACAGGTTACGACGAGGCCCGTGTCACTCTCTTCACTGTTTACGAGGGTGTCGTAATTGATACCCAAATCACTCTTACTCGACCCAAAGAGGCCGCTCCTAAAATCGTGGCCGAGAGCTTCCGCGACCGCCTCGTTCCCGGTACTTCTGAAACTTGGCGCCTACGCCTTATCGATAGCAACGGCAAGGGTATGCCCGATGCCGCCATGGTGGCAACTATGTACAACAAGGCCCTCGACCAGTTGCGTGACGGTACTTTCTCGACCTCGTTCGGCTTCTATCAGAACAAGGCACGGATGTCGCTCGACTACGCAATCCGCCGCTATATCAGCGACAGCAATAGCCTCGAATTCACGCGCAACAACGTGCCTGGCTACACATGGCCGGTATATATGTTCTGGGACGGCCGCTCGTATTTTAATTCACTCCGCATCCGTGGCGCAAGGCCGATGATGAAGTCGCTCAATTCCATGGCTGTCAAAGAAGAGGCCATAGAATACGAGTCTGCCGCGCTCGACGAAGTAGTGACCATAGCTTATGGCTCGTCGGCCAAACAGGCATTGACGGGCGCTGTAGCCGGCATTGAAACCGAGGAAGAAGCAGAGGACGTAACCACCGAGGACGGCGGCCACGCACAACAGCCCGAGAAATTCGAATACCGCCTCTCCGAAGTGCTGCAAGCCTTCTGGCGTCCGGCCCTTGTTACCGATGCCGACGGCAATGTCGACATAGTCTTCACCGTGCCCAATGCCAACACCACCTGGCAGTTCAAGGCCGCAGCATGGACAGCCGACCTCAAAACCGCCAAAATGGTAGCAGAGGCCGTGGCCAACAAGCCCGTGATGGTGCAGCCCAACCTGCCGCGCTTCATGCGCCAGGGCGACACCGCCACTATCCTGGCAACGGTGTTCAACAACGCGGCTGACACCGCCACCGTGGCAACTACGGTCGAGCTCTTCGATGTCGCCACGGGCAAGACCGTCGAGTCGCGCGAATTTAGCAACGTCATAGCCCCGGATGCCTCGGCAGTAGTGGCAATGCCCGTTACCGCCGGGGTCGATGCCTCGGCAATAGGCTATCGCGTGCGTGCCGTGGCCGGTGCGTTTGCCGACGGCGAACAGGCAGCAATACCCGTCCTCTCGGCAGCATCGACCGTGGTCGAGAGAACCGAGTTCTACCTCAACCCCAACGACAAAGAGCCCTTCACCCTCACCGTCAAGGCATCGAAGGATGCATCTGTCACCCTGCAATACTGCCAGAACCCCGTATGGACGGTTGTCAAAGCCATGCGCGGTATTGCCAGGCGCAACGAAAACACTTCGACCGGCCTCGTTGGCCGCCTCTTCTCGGCCCTGGCTGCACGTCATATCCTCAAGGAGAACCCCGCGATTGCCGATGCCATCAAGCAATGGAGCGAAAATCCGTCGGAAGAAGCCCTCGTGTCGATGCTCGAAAAGAACGAGGACCTCAAACGCCTCATGCTCGACCAGACACCGTGGGTTCAGGCCGCAGCCAACAACAGCCAGCGCATGGCTGCGCTTGCCGACCTGCTCGACCCTGCCAAGACCGACGCCGCGATTAACGCCACCACGACTGCCCTTGCCAAGCTCCAGAACGCCGACGGCGGCTTCCAATGGGGCGGTTGGAGCAAGCAATCATCGGAGTGGACAACGCGCACTGTGCTTACCACCCTCGGCATCGCCAACTCGCTCAACATGCTCTCTGATGCCGACGCGGCCATAACCAAGATGCTCCAGCCGGCCTATACCTACGTCGAGAAAGAGGCCGTGAAGCCCAATCGCGCCAAGAGCGACAGCGAGCTGGCCCTCATCGCCACATTCTTCCCGACTGTCAAAAAGTCGGTTGCCGGCGACCGGCTTATCCGCAACACCGTGGGTGAGGTCGCCCGCACATGGCGCACCGACGGCACCATAGGCAAGGCTTACGACGTGCTTATCCTCGCCGGCAACGGACGCCGCAACGAGGCTGCAAACGTGTTGGCCTCAATCCGCGAGTTCGGAGTCGTCAAGTCCGGCATGGGCCTCTGCTTCCCCTCGGTCAACGACATTCGCGGCTATGCGACAATCATCCAGGCCTACGCCGCCATGAAGGCCCCGGCCACCGAAATCGACGCCATGCGCCAGTGGGTAATCGTACAGGCCCAGGCAAACGACGACCTCGGCGCCTACAACCCCGACTATGTGATTGCCGCCGTGCTGATGACGGGCAGCAACTGGACTTATGTTCCCGTATCGCAAAATGTTGCCGTCAATGGCAAGTCCCTCGCGATTGGCAAGGCTGAGAGTGCCACCGGTTATTTCGCACAGCGTCTCGAAGGCTCGGGTAAGTTCAAAATCACCGTTAAGCCAAATGGCGTCACTCCCTCGTATGGCTCGGTTGTGACCATCGACCGCCGCCCGATGGCATCGGTTGAGGCTCGTCCCGGACGCGACCTGTCAATCGACAAGCGCGTACTCGTTGAGCGCGACGGCGAATGGGTAGAGACCAACGATTTCACCCTCGGCGAACGTGTGCGCGTGCAGTTGACACTCGTTGCCAAGCGCAACCTCGAATACGTCAGCATCGACGACGAGCGACCCGCATGTTTCGAACCCGTAGAGCAGCTTCCCGGCTATGTGTGGGGCGGAGGTCTCGGCTTCTACCGCGAGAACCTCGACGCTTCTACGCGCCTCTTTATCGGCTACCTCCCGCAGGGCACCTACCATCTGACCTACGACATGACGGCCTCGCTTGCCGGCTCCTTTATCTCGGGTATTGCAACCCTCCAGAGCCAGTACGCCCCCGAGCTGACCGCCCACTCCGGCGCCGCCCGCATCGAGGTGAAGTAAACTCCTAAAGAGGGTGTATCAAAAAAATGAGATGGAGTCCTCGAAGAGGACGCTCTTGTTGTTAGCCCCACGATTATTCGTGGGGTAAAATGGAAACCAATACAAAAAAGTCCTCGGAGAGGACGCAAAGGATTGATAGTATGCCTTTGCGACCTCTCCGAGGTCATTTTATCGTAGGTGCCTTAGAGTCCCCGCCAATGATGGCGGGGTTAACCACAAAAGCGTCGTCTCCGACGACTTCTTATTTTGATACAGCCACCTGTTTATGGGTTAGTGGTTAGGAGGTGCGGCCTTGTCTATAACCCCTAACCCATAGGCTATAAACAGTGAGCTTGCTCACTTTGATTTGAGCTCGTTCAGTTTGTCTTTTACTGCATCGGCGGCCTGGTTGGCTTTGTCGGCAGCGGCATCTTTCACTTCGGCTGCTTTCTCGGTTGCGGCATCCTTCACCTCGTTAGCCTTGTCAGCAGCGGCGTCTTTCACTTCGTTGGCTTTGTCGCTCACGGCATCGGCTGCTTCATTCACGGCGTCGCCGGTTTTGTCGGCAGCATCTTTCACGGCGTCAGCGGCATTGTCGGTGCCTTTCTTCACCGACTCCACGGCTTTGTCTATCAGGTTGCCGGCCGCCGAAAGGGCCGATGCGGCGGCCGGAGATTTGGCTTTAACTACAGGCTCGATTTTGGCCAGGTATTCCTTTGCCTGTTCGGCCTTGCCTTCCCTTACGAGTTTTTCGGCATATGCCTTGGCCTGGGCTACATAGAGCTGCAGGCTGTCGGTGTTGGTGCAATTCTCGATTTTCGTTGCCAGGACAGAGGCTTCAGACGACGCATCTCCCTTTTTCGAACAAGCCGTGCTGCCGACCAATAGTGTGCCGGCGAGGGCAAACACTAAAACTAACTTTTTCATCTTTATATCTTTTTGGTTAAACATTAAGACAAACAATCAGAGTCTGAATAAAGTTCGCCTGCAAGGTTCTTGGCCTGAACCAGGCGCGGACTTCGGGCGTTATTACTTGCGGGTTGACAAAATGTCAGTCGTGACTGCCAAATTTGTTTTTGGCTCAATTTTTGTAATATTATTGGAAAAAACGAAATTAACAAAAAAATATATCATCATGAAACTCAAACCACTTGCCGACCGCGTGCTCATCCAGCCCACCGCAGCCGAAGAAGTTACAGCTCATGGCATCATCATCCCTGATGCCGCCAAAGAAAAACCCCTCCGTGGCACCGTTCTCGCCGTTGGCGAAGGCACCAAGGACGAGCCTATGATTCTCAAAGAAGGCGACGAGGTGCTCTATGGCAAATATGCCGGTACCGAGGTTGACCTTGGCGACGACAAGGCACTGATTATGCGTCAGAACGAAGTTCTCGCAGTTATCGTTAAATAAATTTAGTTTAAAGGTTAAAGTTTAAGGGTTAATGATACACCCTTGCGCCAAGCAACAAAATCGACAGCTCCTTAACCTTTAACCCATAAACCTTAAACTCAGAAAGAAACCCAACCATGGCTAAAGAAATAAAATTTAATATCGAGGCTCGCGACGAGCTCAAAAAAGGTGTCGACGCTCTTGCCGACGCAGTAAAAGTAACCCTCGGCCCCAAAGGCCGCAATGTGATTATCTCGCGTCAGTTCGGCGCCCCCCACATCACAAAGGACGGTGTCACCGTGGCACGCGAGGTGGAGCTCGAAGACGAGTTCCAGAACATGGGCGCACAGCTCGTAAAAGAAGTTGCCTCTAAGACCGGCGACGATGCCGGCGACGGCACAACGACTGCCACCGTACTCGCTCAGGCTATCGTGGCCGTAGGTCTCAAAAACGTAACCGCCGGTGCCAACCCCATGGACCTCAAGCGCGGTATCGACAAAGCCGTTGCCGAGGTCGTTGCAGGCATCAAGGAAATGAGCCAGGAAGTAGGCGACGACTTCAAGAAAATCGAAGACGTGGCTCGTATCTCGGCTAACAACGACGAGACCATCGGCCGTCTCATCGCCGAGGCCATGCAGAAAGTAAAGAAAGAAGGCGTCATTACCGTCGACGAAGCCAAAGGAACCGAGACAAACATCGAGGTTGTCGAAGGCATGCAGTTCGACCGTGGCTTCATCTCGCCCTACTTCATCACCGACACCGAGAAGATGGAGTGTGTCTACGACAACCCCTTCATCCTCCTCTACGACAAGAAAATCTCTAACCTCAAAGATATCCTCCCCATCCTCGAAGGCACAGCCCAGAGCGGTCGCGGCCTGCTGATTATCGCCGAGGATGTTGACCAGGACGCTCTCGCCGGCCTGGTTGTGAACCGTCTTCGCGGCAGCCTCAAGGTATGCGCCGTCAAGGCTCCCGGCTTCGGCGACCGCCGCAAGGAGATGCTCGAAGATATCGCCATCCTCACCGGCGGCACTGTGATTTCCGAGGAAAAGGGTATGAGCCTCGCCACTGCAACCATGCAGGACCTCGGCCACGCCAACACAATCACCGTCAACAAGGAGAACACCACCATCGTCAACCGCGACACCAACAAGGAACTCCTCGCTGCCCGCGTGGCTCAAATCAAGGCCCAGATTGCCTCTACCAAGAGCGACTACGACCGCGAGAAACTGCAGGAGCGTCTTGCCAAACTCGCCGGCGGCGTTGCCGTGCTCCACGTAGGCGCACCCTCCGAGGTTGAGATGAAAGAGAAGAAAGACCGCGTAGACGATGCCCTGAGCGCAACACGCGCAGCCATCGCCGAAGGCATCGTTCCCGGCGGCGGCGTGGCCTATATCCGCTGCCTCGCACGTCTGCGCAACCTCAAGGGTGCCAACGACGACGAGCAGACCGGTATCGCTATTGTAGAGCGCGCCATCGAAGAACCCCTGCGCCAGATTGCCGCTAACGCCGGTGTAGAGGGAGCCGTGGTTGTTCAAAAAGTAAGCGAAGGCACAGGCGACTTCGGCTACAACGCCCGCACCGACACATACGAGAACCTTATGGCCGCCGGCGTCATCGACCCCGCCAAGGTTACACGTGTGGCCCTCGAGAATGCCGCATCAATCGCCGGCATGTTCCTCACCACCGAGTGTGTCATCGCACAGAAGAAAGAAGAAACTCCCGCCGCACCCGCCGCAGGCATGGGCGGTATGGGCGGCATGATGTAATCATCAGACCCACATAACAACGGGGTCGCACCAACGCAAGGTGCGACCCCGTTGTTTTTTCTATCTGAAAGACGTAATATTTATACTACGTCTTTGTAGTGATGAATATATGGAGAACGGCAAATAAAGCTCCCAACACGATGATTTTGCCTAAGGACATGTAGATAAATGATTTGAGATGCTGCTTGTAGGCATAATAAATCTTGTAGACCTGTCCCAGCACAAACACGCCGTATGCCCCCCAGAGTACGAGCATATAATCCTCGTTATCAAGAATGGTAAACGATATTGTTAGAATAAAGACGAGAGCGATAAGTGTCAGTCTCAGTGCTTTATTATTGGGAACCACGGGCTGTTTCATAACATCTTTGCTTGATGCGTTTTGTTAGTTTTTTACAATCTATATAACTAATACTGTAGTTTTATTCTTGACTGATTAATTAACGTAAATATTGAACAATAGTTCATCTTGGCTTCTCTAATTTGAGAAATTATGGCCCAAGCCGAAATTACAGTGCATATATAGTCGGGTCAAGTTGTGGCTAATATAGGAGCAGGAACCACCTATGAACCTTTCCTTGGATAAGAACCTTTTTCTAACTTGAATTTACAATAATATTCCGGCAAAATTTTGTGGTATTAAAAATAATACCTATATTTGCAGATATAAAACAACAAAACGATGCCTGAAATTTTTAATCTGTTTGGTTATAGCTTTTTCTTTTGGAGCAGGGAGCATGAACCCGTCCATGTTCATGTAGAAGGTTCTGATGGTTACGCCACCTTTGACTGGGACGAGGAAACACAAACATTCACTGAACGAGAATGTTTTAATATAAAAGCAGGCGACATGCGTAAAATTAGAAAAGCTATAGCTCAGCGCAAACAAGAAATTTTTGAAAAGTGGAAGAAATATTTTAATCAGTAAAGTTATGAAGATTACACGAATATGGTTTGACAGCGACTTTATCTATGGAGTTGATGAGTCGGGCAAGGAATATAGGCAGTCACTATTATGGTATCCGGCTTTGAAAAATGCTACCGAAGCCGAGCGCTCCAATTATAAATTCGGTTTCCGAGGCATACACTGGCGCGGATTGGATGAAGATATAAGTTTTGATAGCTTTGCAGCCGACGATGCCGAGCCTTCGGCACTGCAACGGTTTTTCCTTACCCACAAGGAAATTAAAATATCAGAATTTGCTAAGATTGTAGGCATAGATGCCACATTGCTGCGCAATTACGTAAATGGCTTTAAGAAACCGTCGAAGGAACGTGAACAAGTTATCTTGGGTGGAATACATGCTCTTGCACGCCAATACGCGGCTGCGGAGTTCTAAAACGCAGAGGGTGGATAAGCTCTAAAAAGTTATCTTATCGCTGAAACCAACCTCAGAATACGATTCTCCATATATATTTTGATGCGATTGCCATGAATTAGTCACGGTCGGGTTTTGTTATTTGAAAATATTTCCTAACTTTGCGTAGTTTAATGATTTGCAAATCATCAAGCAGACTAATCAACATAGCCCCGATGGATATAAACGAATACTACGAAAAACTGACAACCCTCACCGGTGACGGCTGCAAACCCACCCTTGGCCGCATCGAAGAGGCCTTGGCACTGAAAGAGGCCGCCAAGCCCGACGACGCTGTCGAGGCTGCACGAGTCGACAGCGTCACATACCAGGTTCTTGCAGCTATGCTCGACAAGGAAAATGCCGACCACGCCTACGACGTAGAGATGCTGCAGGTGCTGACGCTCGGCGCCGAAGCCATGGTGGCCGGACAAATCGAGCGGTCGCTTAAGGATTATAGATTGCTTGTAGACACTCTGATTGCCGAATGTACAGTGCCTTTCGATATGTTGCAGCTCACCGTCGGCCGCATAGTTGCCGCCCTGCGCAAGACTGTCTACAACCATGACCGCTATGGCGTTTTGGATGCGTTTATCCGTCGTGCCGCCAAGGCCGTGGACAATGGTGAAGAGGTTGACCGCGACGCTGTCGCCGATATGGCGCGTGAGCTGTATCGTCTTGATAATCTCCTGTCGATTCATGGTGCTGACGACGAGGCTATCCTCAAATTCATCACTGAGGACGAATTGTTGGAAATCAGGGAAAATCCTCAGGAAGGTTATCTGAAAAAAGACCCAATCGAATACTCAAGGCGTTGGGAAAACGTATATTACGATGTAAAGGACGAACTCGACGGACTTTTTGCCGACACTCCCCGTGGTATGGGCTTCTGCTTCGAGTACTGGCATGCCATGGCCGACCTCCTGGCCAAAAAATACCGCATACTCTGGCGTAACCCCCACCTTATGAACCCCGATGTAATATTTGACTAAGCCATGAAAGTACCCAAGCCCGTTTATCTCGTCCTCTCCGAATCTCCCCACACGCTCCCGACCGGCTCGTCTCGTTTCTGGGGCAATCCCGACCTGCCCGAGGGCTTCGACTACCCGATGTATGTCGACGACGAAGGCGACGATTACCCTTATTATTTTGTGTGTCAAATCAATCTGGCCGACCTTGCCGCCTTTGCGCCCAATAATCCCCTGCCCAAGAGCGGCTTGCTGTCGTTCTTCGCCAAAATCGACCACAGTATGGGCCTTTTTGACGCCCCTGTCGGCATACAGAGCCATTTTAGCGACCCCGAAGATGTAAAAGTCCTCTATTTTGCCTCTATCGACAATATGCGCCAGGTGGTGCTTGTTGATGATAACGATGAGCAGACGGCACCTATGGAGTTGGCTGTCGGTTTTGCCGACACAATCAGGCCCTATGGCGATGAACACGCGCTCTTCGCCCATCCTACCCACCGCGAATGGGAGACCTGGGAATACCCCTACGAAGACTGGCGTGTACTGCTACAGGTCGATTCATTTGGCGGCAGTGATTTCGACCTCAATTTCATGGACTGCGGCGTGCTCGACTTCCTCATCTCTCCTGCCGACCTTGAAGCCCAAGACTTCGGCAACGTGAGGGCTATCATCCTTTCTACCTAAAACATCCATTAACCCATAAAAATATCACAATAATGGCTACCGACATACCTGACTACGGACCTCGCGATATCGACGACGAATATTTTCAGGATATTTATAGGGCCGACCGCGCCCTGGCCCGCGCCGAAAAAGGCGACATCGATGCTATGCTTAAAATCGGTGAGTGCTTTTACTTCGGCGAGGGTCGAGACGAAAATTATCGCCTTGCTATCAAATACTTACTCAAGCCTGCCGAAATGGGTAACGCCGATGCCCAATTCTATCTCGGGCGCATATATCAGGAAGGCGAAAGGGAAGAAGCAGGTGCGTATAAAGGCGTGGAGCGAAATCTCGACGAGGCTGTCAAATGGCTGTCTAAAGCCGCCGCCCAGGGGCATGAAAGAGCAGCAGCCGCCCTCGCGGAAATGAAGAAATAAACATCACTCAAATCAAGAGGGTGTATCAAAAAGGATAATAAATAAGAGTCCTCGGAGAGGACGATATCATAGTTAACTTTTACCTTTGCAGACGAAATCTCCGTTAACATTTTGCACGGAGATTGTTAATAAAAGACAGGGACGGTGAACTTTCCCGGTTAGCTAGCCTCAAGGGCTTTGTGGGGTTACAGTCCGTCCCTGCCTTCATTTGTTGAACACATCAAGCTAGATTTATAGACCTCAATGTCTACTAAAAGTTATGGATGCATTCAACATTCTATTATTAACTTCAACCGCAAAGGTATGAAAGATTTATCAACTTTCCAACACTTCGTCGGATGCGACGTGTCAAAAGACACCCTCGACTTCGCCATCCACCAACGCGGCAGGGACAGCCGGACATTCGAGCACATAAGGGTTCAGAACTCCCCCGATGGCTTTCGGGCAATGCGAAAATGGCTTAGGTCGTTCAAGATAGCGGTCAGGGACGCAGTCATAGCCATGGAGCATACCGGCTCATATTCCGCCGCACTGGCCGAATGGTGTTTCAAGAAGGGGGTCACATTCGTGCTCCTCCACCCCCTGGACGTCAAGAACTACGGGGCAAGGGGCCGCAACAAGACCGACAAGGACGACTCGCAGTTCATCGCCGACTATGCCTACACCATGCGTGAGAAGCTGGAGCCGTCAGAGCCGGAATCCCCGGTAATCAAGCGCCTGCGCCAGTTGCGCAACGAGCGCCAGATGGCGGTGCGTTCACGCACGGCCTACATCAACCTTTCAAAAGCCCTCCCGGACGAGGCCAACAAGAAGCGTGTCGGGAAGATTATAGTCATGCTCGAGGCCCAGGTAAGGCTTGTCGAGGCGGAGATAAAGAAGGTGGTCGAGTCCGACGAGGCGGTGTGCCGCAACTACCGGCTGCTTGTCACCATTCCGGGCATAGGCCTGGTCAACGCCATAACGGCGATTGTGGCCACCGGCAACTTCACGCGATTCCAGACGGCACGCCAGTACGCAAAGTTCTGCTGCGTGTCGCCGCTGGCCAGGCAGTCCGGGACATCGGTGAACCAGGGCGACCATGTGTCCAAGGCCGGGCACAACGAGATAAAGGCGACCCTTACCGAGGGGGCCCGCAGCGCCATACGTCACGACAGGCAGCTCCGGGCCTACTATGAACGAAAAAGGGCCCAGGGCAAGAGTCACGGATGCGTGCTCAACGCGGTAAAGTTCAAGCTGATATGCCGCATGTTCGCAGTAGTCACGCGGCAGGCACCATACGTGGATACCGACAAATACCTGTCATGAACAACGGACAATGCCGAGCTTGAGTTTGTGGGGTAAAAAAAGCCCGACAAGCAAGCCTGACGGACTCATGAACAACGGCATAACGCATCGCTGTCGTTTGTGGGGTACTATGATAACGCCCAAAACCTTATATAGGTTGCATTTGAAATGTTAAAAACTAAACTTGGGGACTATGTAAATTTTTAACACTTTTCGCTTGCGAATGTCCTAGATTTCCCCACGATTATTCGTGGGGTAGTCATGGAATCAATATAATAATAATCCTCGGAGAGGATGCAATCGGCTGGGAATAGGTCGTTTGCGACCTCTCCGAGGTCTTTTGTCTTAGAACTTTTGTCAGTCCCCACCAATGATGGTGGGGTTAACCACAAAGGCGTCGTCTCCGACGACTTATCATTTTGATACACCCTCTGTTAGTAGCCTTTTTATTATAGATTATGGTTTGATAAATGCAACTAACAATATTATTAGTGATAACAATTTGCGAACTAAGGCTAACCACTAACCGATAAACTATTAACAGTGAGCAAGTCTATGACTTGCGAAACTTAAATCACACCGCCTTGACCGGTTTGCGCCGGCGGTTGCGGTAGAAGTCGGCGAGGGCGTTTTTGGCACTGCGCATGACGGGGCTGCCGTCGGGGGCGACGACGATGATAGGCCGACCTTTGGAGGCCTTGTCGCGCAAGGTGCGCTCTATGGCGATGTCAAATCCGGTCCTCAGTTGCGACAGACGGTGCTCCATTTCGGTTGCGGTCATAGGTGGCTTTTATTTGCGAATAAGTCGTTGGATTTTCTATTTTCAATGTCGAGGCTACGATTTCATACAGGCCCTGCGAGTTGTCGACAATCGTCCAAAAGTCGACTATGGGCATGAACACGTCGAAGAGGTTGGCCAGCCCTGCGGCATAGCGACGTTCGATTATATGGTCGGGAATGTCGTGACCACCCTCGGCCACACGCCTTGCCACGCGAACCTTTGCGGCCTGCGGACTTGCCAGCCATACGAACAGCAGCTCGACCGTATAACCGGCCTTGCGCGCGGCCTTGACAAGCTGCGCATACGAGCGTGTTGCAAGCGTGGTCTCTATGGCAAAGGTGGCGCGCGCGGCCATAAGTATCGCCACCCGGGCAAGCATGATGCGGCCGGCCGTAAAGGCCACGCTGGCAGGGTCGAAGGGCGAAAGGCCGTGCGCTATTTCGTCGGCGTTGACAAACTGGTTGCAACCGAGCAGCTCGGGAAGCAGGGTCATGGCTGCCGTTGTCTTGCCGGCTCCGTTACATCCGGCGATAATGAATAGTTTGGGGTTGGGGTCCTTTTCCATAGAGGAGGCGTGTTGGTGTCTACAAAGTTATAACAATTTTTTGAGAAAATTGTTAAAGCCCCTTATTTGTTATTCAAGTTTCGCAAGTATACAACTTGCTCACTGTTAGTTGTCCTTAGGTTATAGATTATAGTTTGATAAATGCAAATAGCAATATTTTTAGTGATGAAATTAGCGAACTAAGGCTAACTACTAACCGATAAACCATTAACAGTGAGCGAGTCATAGACTTGCAAAACTTAAGTTAGTTATTCTTTTCTCGTTTAGGGAACCAGCCTTTGCGCACTCGTTCGCGCTGCTCGAAGACCTCGCCTATACTCCAGAACGACGAGAAGGCCACCACGCCACAGAGGATTGATGCCACGTTGTCGTCGACCCACAGCGACGCCGCACACCCGGCAATGCCCAAGACTAAGAACGCCCACCAGCAGCGCACGCCGAAGTAATATTCACCCTTGATAACCAGGGGGTGGAAGATGCCTATGATGAGGAAAGTTGCCAGCCCCACCACGAGCCCTAAGCAGTGATGCTCGGCAAGATAAAGACTAAATTCTGACATAAAGTAAATATTTTCTGCAAAAATAATGAAAATCCACGACTAATTCGATACCTTGCACATTTGTCAAATCACTGCGGGCTTGAAACTTTTTTGCGAAAAAACGTGTAAGGGCTTGTGATATGTGACACTTTTTCACTAAATTTGCCATTTGAAACAGGTGCATAGTCCATGTGCCATATCACATAGCAAAGAAATGAGTAAAGAATATAAGCGTACCCTCATTACCACGGCCCTTCCCTATACCAACGGCCCCGTGCATATCGGCCACCTGGCCGGAGTGTATATCCCTGCAGATATTTATGCGCGCTATATGCGCCTCGCCGGTCGCGACGTGCTGCTTATCGGCGGCAGCGACGAGCATGGCGTGCCCATCACCCTCAAGGCACGTGCCGAGGGGGTGACCCCACAGGATATAGTAGACCGCTATCACAAGCTGATTAAGGAGTCGTTCGAGGGACTGGGTATTTCTTTCGACATATATTCGCGCACGACCTCGCCTATCCACCACGACACGGCGTCGGAGTTCTTCCGCCACCTCTACGACAAGGGCGAGTTTGTAGAGCAGACTTCCGAGCAGCTCTACGACCCCGAGGCCAAGCAGTTCCTTGCCGACCGCTATGTGACCGGCGAGTGCCCCCACTGCCACAACCCCAAGGCCTACGGCGACCAGTGCGAGGCTTGCGGCACGTCGCTCAACGCCACCGACCTGATTAACCCCCGCAGCGCCATCAGCGGCGCCAAGCCCGAGCTGCGTCCCACCAGCCACTGGTACCTGCCACTCGACAAATGGGAACCGGCCCTGCGCGAGTGGATTCTCGAAGGCCACAAGGAGTGGAAGACCAATGTCTACGGCCAGTGCAAATCGTGGCTCGACATGGGCCTGCAGCCCCGTGCCGTGTCGCGCGACCTGTCGTGGGGCGTGCCCGTGCCCGTAGAGGGTGCCGAAGGCAAGGTGCTCTACGTATGGTTCGACGCCCCCATCGGCTATATCTCCAATACCAAGGAGCTGCTGCCCGAGTCGTGGGAGAAATGGTGGAAAGACCCCGAAAGCCGCATCATCAACTTTATCGGCAAGGACAATATCGTATTCCACTGCATCGTCTTCCCGGCAATGCTCATGGCTTACGGCGACAACTTCCAGCTCCCCGACAACGTGCCGGCCAACGAATTCCTCAACCTCGAGGGCGACAAGATTTCGACCTCGCGCAACTGGGCCGTATGGCTCCACGAATACCTGGCCGACTTCCCCGGCAAGCAGGACGTGCTGCGCTATGTGCTGACAGCCAATGCCCCCGAGACCAAGGACAACGACTTTACCTGGGCTGATTTCCAGGCGCGCAACAACAACGAGCTTGCCGCCATACTCGGCAACTTCGTCAACCGCGTGGTGGTGCTTACCAACAAGTACTACGAAGGCGTCGTGCCCGCCCCCGGCGAATATCAGGACATTGACAACGAGGCTTTCGCCGAGCTCGACCGCCTCAAAGCCTCAATGACCGACAATATCGAGAACTTCCACTTCCGCGAAGCGCTCAAAGACATGATGGGCATTGCGCGTATGGGCAACAAATACCTGCAGGACTGCGAACCGTGGAAGGTAATAAAGACCGACCCCGAGCGCGTGGCCACAGTGATGTATGTGTGCCTGCAGATTTGTGGCAGCATGGCCGTGGCCATGGAGCCGTTTATGCCTTTTGCCGCCGCAAAGCTTGCCAAGTCGCTCGGCGTCGAGGGCTGTAAATGGTCAGACATGGGCCGCCGCGACATCGTTGCCCCCGGCACCGTGCTCAAACCCCTCGACCTGCTTTTCGAGAAGGTAGAAGACGAAGCCATAAAAAAACAGACCGACCGCCTCGAGGCCATCAAGAAAGAAAACGCCCTCAAGGCATGGCAGCCGGCCCCCGTACAGGCCGAGTGCTCTATCGAGGACTTCGACAAGCTCGATATCCGTGTGGGCACCGTGGTAGAGTGCGAACGTGTCAAGAAAGCCGACAAGCTGCTCTGCTTCAAAATCGACGACGGCACAGGCAATCACCGCACCATCGTGTCGGGCATAGCCCAGAGCTACCGCCCCGAGCAGCTCGTGGGCAAGCAGGTGCTCTTTATCGCCAACCTCGCCCCGGCAAAAATACGCGGCATCGTCTCGCAGGGCATGATATTGTCGGCCCTCAACTCCGACGGCAAGCTCATCGTCGCCGCCCCGTCGGCAAAGACTGCCAATGGCGCACAGGTAAAATAATTTAAGTTTCGCAAGTCATAGACTTGCGAAACTTAAAAAATAATTCAACAGCCTCACATTATAAAAAGATATGAAGCCACGCATACTCATCATCTATACCGGAGGTACTATCGGTATGATAGAGGACGTCAAGACCAAGGCCTTGAAGCCCTTCGATTTTTCGCACCTGATGGAAAACGTGCCTAAAATCAAGATGCTTGAGTATGACATCGACAACATACAGTTTCATCCGCCAATCGACTCGTCGGATATGAATATCGCGCACTGGCAGTTGATAGCCAGCAGCATAGCCGACAACTACGACAATTACGACGGCTTCGTTGTGCTCCACGGCACCGACACCATGGCCTATACTGCGTCGGCGCTGTCGTTTATGCTCGGCAACCTCAACAAGCCCGTCATCATCACCGGGTCGCAACTCCCTATAGGCGAGGTGCGTACCGACGGCGAGGAAAACCTGATTACGGCCCTCCAGATTGCCGCCGCGCGCGAACCCGACGGCTCGCCGACTGTGCGCGAGGTTGCAATACTCTTCGAGAACTATCTATGGCGCGGCAACCGCTCGACCAAGCGCAGTGCCGACAATTTCAATGCCTTCAAGAGCAACAACTACCCCTACCTTGCCAAAATCGGCCTGGGCATACAGTACGACCGCGACGCACTCACGCATCACCACCATGCCTGTCCGCTGCAGCCGCGCTACAATCTCGACAGCAACGTCATGGCCATAGACCTCTTCCCGGGACTCAACGAGAGGGTGCTGAGCCACCTGCTCGAAACACCCGGCATCAAGGGCATAGTGCTCCGCACCTATGGTGCAGGCAACGGCCCCACGTGGCAGTGGTTCCTCGATGCCATCCGCCGCACCGTCAAACGCGGTGTGGTGATAGTCAATGTCACCCAGTGTGTCAACGGCGGTGTGCACCCCAACCGCTATGTCGCCGGCGACGTCCTGGCCGCCACGGGCGTCATACCGGGCCACGACCTCACGTTCGAGGCCGCGATTACAAAGATGATGTTCCTTTTCGGCATGGGGCTCGACGCCGCCGAGGTCGGCCGCCGCATGGCAGTGCCCATTGCCGGAGAACTAACAATCTCTACGTCGAAATGAAGCGAGTGTCAATATTGATATTGTTGGCGGTGGCATTTGCATTGTCACCGACAGTCGATGCCGCAAACGACACGCCGCAATGGGAGGAACTGCCGGTGCGCCAGACCGTAGAGCGCGAACTGCCGGCCCAGCAAGACGCCGTAGAGGTAGTGGTACGCGACGGCGCGGTGTATATCACCGCCTCGCAACCGGTCAAGGTAGAAGTCTTCTCTATCCTCGGGCAGCTTATCACCACCCGGCGCATTGGCGAGGGTACTGTCCGCCTGACACTGCGTCAGCGCGGTGTCTACATCCTCAAGGCCGGCTCGGTAACAAAACGTATTAACCTCTAATCCCACTCCTTATCTCCATGACACGCCAAGACGCCATGCGCCACTTGCGCATATTGAAAAACGAACTCGACCGACGCCTGCGTATGCAGACTCTCCCCGGCAGGTGCTACGAGCAGTTTATGATTCCCTTCAACGCCATACTCGAGCCCGACTGCGAACTCTTCTTCGAAGATGTCGACGATGGCATGTACTATATAGGCGAACATGGCAACAAGGGCGAACGCCTCGGGGTCGGCATGTTGTATAAGGGCGCCCCGATACAGGTAGGCCAGTCGATGCACGGGGTGCAGTATCACTACTATATAGGCCGCTGGGAAAACGGCAAACGCCGCAGCGGCATAACCATAAAATTCGACGGCACCAAGGGCATCGGCGCTGATGCCTTTACCTTGGTCGAACTCGTCGATTACTACAACGACCAGAATGTGCCCGACGGCCATATAATAAAGGTGCAGCCCATAGGCACGTTCGAGGGCACCATACACGGCTCTGAGCGCAATTTTACCGACGGATGGAAAACCGACGGCACATATTCGTCGCGTGTCAAGACGGTCGATGCCGGCACGTCGGAGAAGACTTCGAAACGTTCCGGCGGTTCGGGCGGCTGCATGGTCACATTGGCCGTGGTGGTTGCTGCCTTGGCATGGTTGTTGGTTTTTTAGAACGCTATTTTTTGCGAATGGAAAACAAAATAAATGTTAAAATTATAAATTCTTCGCGCAATCCTCTGCCGGCTTACGCCACCGCTGGCGCGGCCGGGATGGATGTCCGCGCCGATATCGACGGGCCAATTGTCATCAAGCCCATGGCCAGATGCCTGATACCCACAGGCTTATATGTAGCCGTTCCACAAGGCTACGAATTGCAGATGCGTCCTCGCAGTGGTCTCGCTCTCAAAAACGGCATCAGCCTGGTCAATACGCCCGGCACAATCGACTCTGACTATCGGGGCGAAATCGGTGTTATAATAATAAACCTCTCCGATGTGCCCTTTACCGTCAACCCTGGCGACCGGATTTGCCAGATGGTACTCGCCAAGGTGCCTCAAGTTCAGTGGGAAGAGGTAAGCGAACTTCCCGATACAGAGCGTGCCGACGGCGGTTTCGGTCACACGGGGGTATAACACACTACCGACGTGAACAAGCGACTATTGCATCTCCTTCCATTCTTCGCCCTGGCGCTGCTGTGCGCCGGAGCATTGTCTGCGCGTAAGAGTGCCCCCGACGAGGCCGCACTGCGCAAAGCCGAATACATCTTCCTCGAGGCTGCCAATGCGCGCGCCGACGAGCGTTACGACGACATGTACATGCTCTTGCGCCATGCAAAGCGACTGTCGCCCGACGACCCCTATATCGATGCCGCCCTGGGCGAAATCGAGCTTGTGCTGCCGGGTGCCGACTCGGTGACGCTCGAACGGGCATACGATGCCGTTGCGCGCCGATTCCGCATCGAGCCTACCAACCAGCGCTATGCGGCCGCGTTCAACAACGTTGCCCAGCAGGCTCGTCGGATTGACGACATAATAGAAATCTGGCAGACCCAGGACAGCCTGCGGCCCGACCGCAGCGACCCGGCCTTCAACCTCGCCTCGTCGTTGACGGCGCGCTTCTCAATTAGCGGCGACACCGCCGACCTGCAGCGCGCCCTCGACATCTATTCGCGGCTCGAAAAGGGCCTCGGGCACACATTGCCTGTATCGGGCCGTAAAATCAACATCTACCTCGCAATCAACGATACTGCCGCCGCCCTCGCCGAAATCAGGCAGCTCGAGCGCGACGCACCGCGCGATATCGACACAAAGCTCTTTGCCGGCACCCTCTACGACCACTTAGGCATGCCCGACTCGGCACTGGCACGTTTCGACCGCGCCGCCGCCATCGAGCCCGACAACGGCAGTGTCTACCTCACACGCGCCAGCTTCTTCCGCGAACAGGGCGACAGTGCCCGCTACGACACCGAGGTCTTCCGCGCCCTCGAGTCGCCCACGCTCGACTTCGCCCCTAAGTTCCAGTTGCTTACCGACTATGTGGCCAAACTCTACCAGGACAGCCTGCAGTGGCCGCGCATCGACCGCATGTTTGTCGTCATGCAGGAGCAGAACCCCGGCGAGGCCATGCTCCACGAGCTGCTGGCAAGCTATAAGAGCGTGACTGGCAAACCGGCCGATGCTGCCGAGCAGTTGTCGTACAGCATCGACCTCGACCCCTCGGAGGGCCGTCGGTGGAGCGACCTCGTGCAGCTCTACTTCACCCTCGAAGACACCGCCCATGTGCGCAACACGGCCGAGAAGGCAATGGCCCTCTTCCCCGAGAACGGATACTTCCCCCTGGCCATATCGTCTGTCCTTGCCATGGAGGGGCGCGACGAAGATGCCTTGGCCATGATTGACACCCTCGACCTGCGCAGCTATGGCAACGACCTGGTATCGTCGGCAATATGGTCGACAAAGGGCGATATATTATGGCGCCTCGGCAAGCCGCAGGATGCCTCGGCGGCCTACCGCGAGGCGATTTTGCTCAACCCCGAGAACTATATGGCGATGAACAACTTCGCCTACTTCAACGCCTGCGAGGGCACCGAGCTCGGGGCCGCACAGCTCTATGCCTCGATAGCCACCACGGCCGAGCCCGACAATATCACCTATCTCGACACCTACGCCTGGGTCTTTTTCAAGAAAAAAGACTACATAAAGGCCAAGGAAATCATCGACAAAGTCTTTAAGAATGACGATGACGGCAATCTCGAGGCCATCGAGCCGTCGGCCGAAATATATGACCATGCCGGCGACATATACTTTATGAACGGAGAGCCGAAAGAAGCCGTGAAGTTTTGGGAGAAAGCCCTCGAGCTCGACCCCGATAATAAATTGATACAGAAAAAGGTAAGGCATAAGACCTATTTCTATGAATAACTTATAGCACCACAAGATTATGACACGAAAATCTGCATATCTGTTACTTGCCGTTGCCGCCGCCGGACTGCTCTTGGTCACGGCCTGCAGCTCGGCCAAGAAGACCGGCAAAGGCGAGCCCTATCACCCCGCCGATGCCACCCCCGAAGAGCATCGAAATACGGTGGAGGGCGAGTTCGTCGCCCTGGCAAAGTCATATACCGCATGGTCTGATGTGTCGATGCCGCTCAAGGTGCAGGTGGCGCAGCCTAAACGCCTCAATGTGTCGGCCTCGGCCAAGATGGTGCGTGGCAAGGCTTTGTCGATTTCGCTCCGTGTATTCGGCCTCGAGGTCGGTTCGCTTTATGCCGATAACGATTCGGTAATCATCGTGTCGAAGTTCAACAACATGTACTGCCGCGAGTCCCTGTCGTATCTAAAAGATACCTACGGTCTTACACTCGCCGACATGCAGGCTATGTTGCTCGGCCAGGTATTTACCCCCGGCAGCGGCATACTTGCCCCCGACGACATCAAGCAATATAAAGTCGTTTTGGGCGAAAATTCTATCGGACTAACGCCCAAGAAGTTACCGAAAGGTTTAGCGTGGACTTTCGCCGCAGTCCTCAGTAGCGAAACTGCCCCTTCGTTGCGCACCCTCACAGTCACGGCCGACGGCCACGAGCCGGTAGTGGCAGCTTACGGCACCGCACAAGCTACAGGAGCCGGCATGGCGGCGCCGTGGGTCAACCTCAGCACCAACCTGCGCCAGCACCATGTCGATGCCACACTTACCTGGGATTTTAACCGCGCCAAATGGGACTCCGGGCTCACTATCGCCAAGCCTAAAATCCCCTCGGGGGCAAGGTTGCTCCCGCTTGCAAAGGTTTTTGAAATGCTCAAGAAGTAGACACGTTTTGCGCAACTTAAATAAACTAATCATATTCATCATATTGCTTTTCGCCCTCGGGGTCAATACCGAGGCCCGGCAACGTACGCAAAAATCAGTGCAGAGCGAACGCCGCGCAGCAGCTCAGAAAATCGAACGTACACGTCGCGAACTGACTGAGAATGAAAAGCAAACGCAACGTGAATTGCGTGGTTTGCAGGCCCTCGAAGGCGAAATCCGCGTCCACGAGACCGAGGAGTCACGACTATCGGCACAGGCAGCCGACCTGCAGCGACGCAGCAAGGCACTGGGCGACAGCATAGAGGCCAACGAGGCCCGGCTCAAGGTGCTGCGCGAGTCGTATGCCCGGGCGGTGCGTTCTATGCGCCGTCAAAGGCAGCTTGCCGGCGATGCTTCGTTTATCTTTAGCTCGTCATCGTTCAGCCAGGCACGCAGCCGTATGCGCTATCTCAAGGAGTTAAGTTCCTGGCAGACAGGCAAAACTGTCGAAATCGACGAAGCCACACAGCAGTTGGCCCTGCGCCGCGCACGCCTCGACACCCTGGGCCGGGAGCTCAGACTCAGCCTTGACAGCCTGGGGCGCGTAAGGCAAGTCCTGGGCGAACGAAAGCATCAGGCCGATGCCGTGGTAGGGTCGCTACGGCGCCAGGGGCGAAATCTAAAACGTGTAATCAGCGAACAGCAGCGACTCGTAAAGAAACTCGACGACGAACTCAACCGCATTATCGAGGCCGAGGCCCGTGCTGCCGCAGAGGCAAGGCGCAAGGCCGAGGCCGAGGCGCGTCGCAACGCTCAGAATGAAAAAGAAACGGCTGCCAAACCTGTTCAAAATAAATCGGAAAAGCCCAAAGACCGCCCTGCACCACGCCAGCCCGAACAGGTCGACCGCCTCACCGCTCCTTTCGAGCAATGCAAGGGACGCTTGCCGTGGCCGCTCGACCGTCAGGCCACAGTGGCCTCGACTTTCGGCCGACATACCCACGAGACCCTCGAGCGTGTGACGGTGCAGAACAACGGCGTCGACTTCGAGACCGTGCCCGGCGCATCGGCGCGTGCCGTGTACGACGGCACTGTGTCGATGATTATAGTCATGGAGGGCTATCAGAACGTCGTCCTCGTGCGTCATGGCCAGTATCTCACCGTCTATGCCGGACTCCATGAACTGAGGGTGCGCAAAGGCGACAAGGTGAAGGCCGGGCAGCTTCTCGGCACGGTGTTCTCGGACCCCGCCGACGATAACCGCACCAGGCTGCACTTCGAGGTGCGACGCGAAAAAGACAAACTCGACCCCATGCAATGGCTCCGACGCTAAAGACCAAAACCGTCCGCTCGGCCACCACGGCAAAGGTGCTGAAGGCCCTGAGCGTGTTCGGCGGCGTTCAGGCCGTGACAATCATCTGCTCGGTCATTCGCACCAAGTTTGTCGCCCTATGGATAGGGCCGGCGGGCGTCGGACTGATTACGCTCTACAACTCCACCATCGATTTACTCTCCAACACCACGCAGCTCAATCTGCGCCAGAGTGCCGTGCGCGACATATCGACAAGTCGCGACAAAGCCCTCGTGGTCGCCGTAACGCGCCGTATAGCATTGCTCTTGGGCGTGGTGGGTATGCTGCTTGTTCTCCTTGCCTCGCCGTTGCTCGGCCTTGTCACTTTTGGCGACAATACCCACACCCTGGCATTTGCGGCCTTGTCGGTCATGCTGCTGCTGTCGGCCCTGGCTTCGGGCGAATGGGCTGTGATGCAGGGCCTCGACAGGCTTAAATCTCTCGCCACCAGCACGCTCTTTGCCTCGCTCACGGCGACTTTGGCGGCGATACCCCTCTTCTATTTCTTCAGGTCGTCGGGCATAGTGCCGGTGATGATAGTCTTTGCGGCAAGCAACTGCCTCTATGCCTTTGTGTTCCGTGTCAAAGATGTCAGGACGCTGCGCATCGGCTTGCGACAGGCATGGCGCGAGGCCCGGGGCATGTTGTCGCTCGGCATGTACATGACCGTCAGCATGGGTGTCACGCTGCTTGCATCGTATATTTTCGCGGTGTGGCTCAATCACTACGGTGGCAAAGATGCCGTCGGCATATACCAGGCCGGTTATACACTCGTAAACTCCTATGTGGGCATGATTTTCACTGCAATAGCCATGGAGTATTATCCGCGCCTCTCGTCAGTGTCGACCAGCCGTATGCGCACCGAGATTGTCGTGTCGCACGAAATCAAGACCGCCCTGTGGGTGCTTATACCGGTCACCTTGGTGTTCATCGCCACTAAGGAGCTGATTGTCTCGCTCTTATATAGCAGCGAGTTCTATCAGACCGTGCCCTATATCGGCCTGGCTATCATCGGTGTCAGCCTGCGCGGTGCCTCATGGTGCATGGCCTACGTTATCCTCGCTCGGGGCGATGGCCGTATATATGTATTGACCGAGGTATCGAGCGCGGTGGTGTACCTGGCCCTCAACATACCCTTGTGTCAGCATTATGGTTATGTCGGCCTCGGCGTGGCCTATATCGCCTGGTACGCGGTTTATACGGCTGTCTGCTACCTTGTCTATCGATTGCGCTATGGCCTGCGTCTGCGGCGCGGAATAGCCCCCTTAATGTTTTCATCCGTCGCTACCGCCGCCATCGCCCTCTGCCTCGACACCTACCTCGGCTTCTGGGCACCACTCATCCTCGCCATCCCGGCCACTATCCTCGCCTACCGCCGAATTGTAGCTTAAGCCTTAGCTAATTCGTGAGCCAAGTTGCTAAGTGCTTCGAGGTCGCTTTCGTGGAGGCGGCTGTGCAGGGTGACGACGGGTGTGACAACGCTCATATTGCGCATCTGGCCTACGGCGGCTGTCATCAGGCGCGCTGCAAGCGGTGTCCACGAGCCGTTTTCAACAAGGCCCACAACGCGGTTTTGCAGGTTCTTGGCCGCAATGTGGTGCAAATAGTTGTGCATGGCCGGGAAGAGGTCGCCGTCGTATGTCACGCTGCAAAGTGCCAGGCGGCTCAGGCGGAACGACTCGGCCACGGCATACGACACGTCGTGACGGCACAGGTCGAAAGGCACTACCTCGCCTGCACCGGCCTCTTCGAGCATCGAGGCGAGGCGTCGGGCTGCTTGCGCCGTACCGCCATAGATTGAGGCGTAGGCCACAAGCACGCCCTCGGTTTCGGGCTCGTAGCGGCTCCACTTGTCATAGAGGCTGATGTAGTGGCCGAGATTTTCGCTCAGCACGGGGCCGTGGAGAGGGGCTATGGTCTTGATTTCGCGCTTGGCGAGTTTCTTAAGCAGGTTTTGCACGCTCACGCCGTATTTGCCCACGATGTTGCAGTAGTAGCGACGGGCCTCGTCGTCCCACGCACCAGTCGACGAGTACATGGCAAACGACCCGAAGGCGTCGGCCGAGAAGAGTATGCCCTCGGTGGTATTGAGGGTCAGCATCACCTCGGGCCAGTGCACCATCGGCGCGGTCACGAACTCGAGCGTCACTCCGCCAAGGTCTAATGTGTCGCCGTCTTTGACCACTATGCTGCGCGAGGCAAAGTCGACGTCTTCAAAGAAGTTGCCCAGCATCTCCACGGCCTTTGCCGTGGCCACGACCCGGGCCGTGGGGTACAGCTTGAGAAACATATCGATGCTCCCTGAGTGGTCGGGCTCGACGTGCTGTATGACCAGGTAGTCAGGAATACTGCCGCCAAGTGCGTCGACAAGGTTGGCAAGCCAGTCGTCGCAACGCCGGCGGTCTACTGCATCGATGACGGCAATCTTCTCTGCGGTGCTGATGAGATATGAGTTATACGATACGCCCTTCGGCAGGGGGTATTGGCCTTCGAAAAGGTCTAAATTATCGTCTTCTACGCCTACAAAGCGCGTGGTGGGGCTAAGTGTGACCATAATCCTGATTTTGCTCCGCAAATTTACGCAAAATTAGGCATACCCCGCTAATGCCTCGACTAAAAAATCGTATTGCTCAAATCAAATGAGCTGTAATTGGCTTAACTCTTGACCGAAGTCATGCAATGCCGTCTGTATTTTAGCAGTAGTTTTAGGTGACGGATTACGATAGCCGTTGGCATACTGCGAAAGTTGGGCAGCCGAGACTCCTGTGAGCTTGGCGAGGCCGGCATAGGTCAGTTTCCCGGCATAGTAGAGAAGAAACGATGGCACATCGTATGCGAACGAGAATCGAGCTTCGACAAACTCCCTGCCTTCTTCTTCAAATAATTTACGCATATCGTTGTAAGCCCTATTCCACTCTTCTATCGCCTCGGCAACAGTAGAGCCTTCCCCGACAAGTCCATAAGGCAGATTGTTTTTATCATCCATATATGAAGAGTAAGTGCCGTCGCTTTCTCGTACAATGTATACTTTTATAGTTTCCATATTATTGCTATTTATTTTAATAACAATTTTGTCGATTATTTGGTTATAGACAATAGTTATATCACATTTTAGAGTTTGAGACCTGAATCACGGAGTATATTTTTGAGTGTACCACGTTTAACTTCTTCGCTCCCGTGATGGCTGGTAGGGAAAACACGGCCGGTTACGGGGCTGAACCATGCCGGATGTCCGGCTATCTACTTTCCTTTCATTGGGTAGCAACCTATTTCCCGAAGAAGTTTATGTAGTTCGTTGTATTTCATAGTACCGATTCTCAATTCAATATGCAAATATAATGCTATTAATTATGATAGCAAAATATTCAAAGGAAAAATTGAGTTGACACGTTGTTTTTTCAATAGTGTTGAAAAAAGCAGAAGATTTTATCATGGGGTCATTGTAACTTTGCAACGGTTATTCTTTTTCATCTGCTCTAAGCGTACATTGACATTGTGGTTATACAGCACTACTGAGAAGACGATACACAAAGACATAAATTCAAAAATTACATAAAATTTTTATGTCACTTATGTCATTATGTCTTTTTGTTTCCTCCGGCCCTCTATGACCCTGTCGGATATAAAACAACTCGGAGAGGATAAATCCATATCCTCTCCGAGTTTTATGAAAAGTCTGAATGTTTATTCTTTGGGCAGAAGGGCTTTTGCGTCGGCGGCAAGTTCGGGGTCAATCATGATGCGGCCGCAGTATTCGCACACAATCACTTTCTTGTGTGTGCGGATATCAATCTGCTTTTGGGGCGTTTATATTTTTATTTTGACGCAATCTCCATCAATTGAAAGCACATAATAACCTGGATTTATCTCAATTTCCAAGGCATTGTTTACTGATATGTGATGACCAACTAAATGACCTCCCATTGTATATATTTTCACCTCAGCACCTACTTTGACGTTAGAAAGGTAAAGCCGTGCCTCTTTTTTTGATATCGAAATATTTGAGTCGCCGATAATGGAACTTATGCCGGTTGTCATATCGAAAAACGTTAATTGTCCTTCATAAGCGAACTCTACGAGCATTAGCATAGATTCTTCAGCGGCATCGATAGAGTATTTGCCATTAACAAGTTCATTTGTTGCATCCTTCCCGTTTACCGTAAAGGAATTTATCCGCCATTCGTTTGTCGGCGGTAGAATACTAAATTCAAATGGTGTGCCATGTTCAATATTTGTGGAAAATTGAGCAAAGTCATCAATCATCAATTCGATTTCAACATTTTCTTTTTCTAATGAATTAACGGTAATTAGATAATTGGAAGTGATTTGAGAGCCGTCTTTAGAAGAAGCAGTAATAACCGTCTTTCCTTTATTTAGAGCTGTCACTACGCCTTTGTTATCTACAATCGCAACCGAGGGATTTGTTGACTTCCAGTCTATATCCTTGTTTGTTGCATTTTCCGGTAGTATAGTAGGATTTAATTGAATATTTTGAAATTCGGTCATTTCTATGCCACTGTCTTGAAATAGGATATTCGAAACATAAATCGGCTCAACCGTTAATTGACATGTCGCGGATATGTTTTTATATGAACAAGTTATCAGTGTTCTTCCAGGCTTATGGGTATCTATGTTGCCTCCTCTGATATATGTGATATCATATAGATTAGACCAGCCAGGTATTGGTACTTTTTTTGTGTAGTCGTTGTCAATCGTCGCTACAGAATTGTCGGTCGATTTCCAGTCAAGTAAGTATTTCTCCATCCTTGAATCTTGGATGATTGGATTAAATTTATAGGTTTCTCCAACCTTTACACTCAACGTCTGCGGAATTGTTATGTTAGTTATATCTATAACCTCGATTACATAATTGATGGAATGCGCTACTCCTTTGCTATCTTGGTAACTTACTACATAACTTACTATTCCGGGCTTCATGGCAGTAAACGTCACCTTATCTTCACCTAAATGTGCTACGCAATCTGCGATTGTGCGGTCAGATGATGTTGAAGTTGCTATTATTTTGCCAGGGCTGAAAGTTCTGACTTCGCCCGCCTCAAAAGTATACTTCCAGGTTGTAACATCGACTGCTGCTAATTGGTAGAAAGTGAGGTTGCAAATAAATAGGAATAGAAATTTAAGATATTTCTTCATATGGTTAAACTCTCTGCCTCGGTCATCCTCTCGTTGGCATCAATAATGTATGAAAAAAGCGTAGGAATCTGTATCTGTTACCGTCCTACTGCTTGAGGCTTCTCGCATTGCCCATCGATAGTTGGACGGCAACGAAGAAGCCCTACGCTTGTATATGCAACCAATGCGCCCGGCTGTATTCCTCTCGAAATACCTTGCCAGATGCAAGATAATTACATATCCGTGGGCGTCTGTCGTTGCTCAATCCCTGACTATCGATAGAAATTTTGCGAGAATTTCAAGCAGTCAAGAATTAGCGCGGATAAACGCTTTCATATTATGTTCACAACCCACCTCTCCTTACCTCAGTCCTTGGCTCAGGCCCGATTGAAGTAATTTGTAGGACGGTCTGCAATGGCAAAATTAATGATTATTTTTTGTACTACCAAATCTCTAAGAAAATGTGATTTGTTTTTCAACAATCTTGAAAATTGGCGAATATATGCCTTCGGGGTCATTGTAACTTTGCAACGGTTATTCTTTTTCATCTGCTCTAAGCGTACATTGACATTGTGGTTAAACAGCACTACTGAGAAGACGATACACAAAGACATAAATTACATAAAATTTTTATGTCACTTATGTCATTATGTCTTTTTGTTTCCTCCGACCCTCTATGACCCTGCCGGATAAAAAACAACTCGGAGAGGATAAATCCATATCCTCTCCGAGTCTTATGAAAAGTCTGAATGTTTATTCCTTGGGCAGAAGTGCCTTTGCTTCGGCGGCAAGTTCGGGGTCTATCATGATGCGGCCGCAGTATTCGCACACAATCACTTTCTTGTGTGTGCGGATATCAATCTGCTTTTGGGGCGGTATGCGGTTGAAGCAGCCGCCGCAGGCGTTGCGGTCTACAACGACAATCCCGAGGCCGTTGCGGGCGTTCTTGCGGATGCGCTTGAAGGCCGTGAGGGTGCGCTCGTCTACAAGGGGTTCGAGGCTCTTGGCGCGCGCAATGAGGGCTTCCTCTTCCGAGCGGGTCTCGCTCACGATGTTGTCGAGGTCGGCCTTCTTCTCGTTGAGGATGTGGGTCTGGCCCTCAATTTGCTGGTTGGTGTTGTCGATGTCGGCCATGCGGTTGTCAATCGAACGCTCGATTTCGCCTACATTTTTCTCACCGAGTTCGATTTCGAGGGTCTCGTATTCGATTTCCTTGGTCAGGTTGTCGAACTCGTGATTGTTGCGCACGTTGTCGAGCTGCTGACGGTAGCGGTCAATCAGCAGTTTTTTATTTTCTATCTTGTTGAGCTCGGCGACACGCTTGGCCTTGAGGTCTTCGATTTCGTCTTCAAAACGTTTGATGCGCGAGTGAAGGCCCGTGATGGTGTTCTCGAGGTCCTGGACTTCCTTGGGGAGCTCGCCACGCACGTTGCGGATGCGGTCGATTTCGGTAAGTATGGTCTGGAGCTCGAAGAGAGTTTTGAGGCGCTCGTCGACGGGGCGCGGAGCTTCGGGTTTCTTATCTGTTGCCATAGATGATTACAGGTACTTTACCGGATTTGTTTCTTTTTCCGATTTATAGACTGCAAAGTTAGCAAATTTTTTTGTAATAACGTGATAAAAAATGTCTTTTGCGCAATTTTCGCTCTCGAAATGCCCGATGTCAAAGATGACTGTCGTCAGATTGGCGGCATCGGCAAAGTCGTGGTAGCGCACATCGGCGGTGACATAGGCGTCGACGCCGGCGGCGTTGGCACGCGATATGAAGTCGGGCGCCGACCCACCGCAAAGGGCGATGCAGCGGATTTTCATGCCGGGGTTGTAGGCCGCCGATGCCTTGATGCACGGTGTGCCGAAGGTCGTGCGCAGCAGGTCGGCGAACTCGGCCCCGGTCATGCCCCTGTCGGGCAGGGTGGCATAGACGCCGAGACCGTAATCGTGGCTGCGGCGGTGCTGGGGCGTCACGGTGACTTCCATCTTGTCGTAGCCGGGCATACCCGAGAGGGCGCGTAGCGCGCCCCCGAGGCGGAGGCTGTCGATGTCGATGCTTACCGAGGTCAGAGGCTCGTGGCGCAGGTCGAGGCCCGCTGCGGGGTCGAAGTCGCCAACGGGGGCAGCCATGCTTTCGCCCTCTACGTCGCTGTAGGTGCAGCTCTCGGTCTGCCCGAGCAGCGTCAGGCGCACATCCGACGACTGACTGCGGGTGCAAATCACCCTCACGGTGTAATACTCTACATCGGCCGGGGCTATGACGCCGCTCACGGTGGCACCAAGGCGCGCGGCCATGGCATACGACACGCCGCCGATGGTCGAGTCGAGACTCGTATGGGCCGAGTAGACGGCCACGCCTGCGCGTATTGCCGCCGCTGCCGCCGCTTCCTGGGGCGTACTGCCGGTAAGGTGCTTGAAGCCCTTGAAAATCAACGGATGGTGGCTCACGATGAGGTTGCATCCCTTGGCGACGGCCTCGCGAACAATTTCCTCGGTGGTGTCGAGGCAAATCAGCACGCCCGTCACCTCGCCGTTGCCGTCGGGGAGTCCGATTTGCAGGCCGCTGTTGTCCCATTTTTCCTGTAGGGGCAGCGGCGCGAACTCCTCGATGGCATTGATGATTGCGCTCAGTTTCATCAGCGTTATTTCTTCTTAGGCTCGAGCACGGCGAGGTTGAGTTCGTCGAGCTGCTTCTGGTCGAGACGTGCCGGGGCGTCGAGCATCACGTCGCGGCCCGAGGTATTCTTGGGGAAGGCTATGCAGTCGCGGATGCTGTCGAGGCCGGCGAAGAGGCTTACCCAGCGGTCGAGACCATAGGCAAGGCCGCCGTGGGGTGGTGCGCCGTACTTGAAGGCGTTCATCAGGAAGCCGAACTGCTCCTGGGCCTTCTCGGGGGTGAAGCCGAGGATTTCGAACATCTTGGCCTGCAGCTCGCTGTCGTGTATACGGATTGAGCCGCCGCCGACCTCTACGCCGTTGATTACCATGTCGTAGGCATCGGCGCGCACGCTGGCGGGGTCGGTGTCGAGCATGGGTATGTCTTCGTCTTTGGGGTGGGTGAAGGGGTGGTGCATGGCCATGAGGCGCTGCTCTTCGTCGCTCCACTCAAACATGGGGAAGTCGACCACCCACAGGCAGGCAAATTTGTCTTTGTCGCGAAGGCCGAGCTGGCGACCCATCTCGAGGCGCAGTTCGCACAGTTGTTTGCGGGTCTTCATGGCGTCGTCGCCGCTGAGGATGAGTATCAGGTCGCCGGGTTTGGCATCCATGGCCTTGGCCATTTCCTGGAGTGTCTCCTGGCTGTAGAATTTGTCGACGCTCGATTTCACGTTGCCGTTTTCTTCCACGCGGGCATAGACCATGCCCTTTGCGCCGATTTGCGGACGTTTCACATACTCGGTGAGGGCGTCGAGCTGCTTGCGTGTGTAGTGGGCTGCACCGGTGGCGCAGATGCCGCCGATATAGGCCGCGTTATCGAACACGCTGAAGCCGTGGCCTTTGAGCACGTCCATCAGTTCTACGAAGCGCATACCGAAGCGAAGGTCGGGCTTGTCGCTGCCGTAGTATTTCATGGCGTCGGCCCAGGGCATACGCTGGAAGGGCTCGGTGAGTTCGACACCGCGAATTACCTTGAAGAGGTGTTTGGCCATGCCCTCGAAGAGCTCGATGATGTCGTTTTGCTCTACGAAGCTCATCTCGCAGTCAATCTGTGTGAACTCGGGCTGGCGGTCGGCGCGCAGGTCTTCGTCGCGGAAGCACTTCACAATCTGGAAGTAGCGGTCGATGCCGCTGACCATCAAGAGCTGTTTCAGAGTCTGGGGCGACTGGGGCAGGGCGTAGAACTGGCCGGGGTTCATGCGCGAGGGCACCACGAAGTCGCGTGCGCCCTCGGGGGTCGAGCCTACGAGCATGGGGGTCTCGATTTCGAGGAAGCCCTTGCTGTCGAGGTAACGGCGCACTTCCATGGTCATGCGGTGGCGCAGCTCGAGGTTGCGGCGCACGGGGTTACGGCGTATGTCGAGGTAGCGGTAGCGCATACGCAGGTCGTCGCCGCCGTTGCTCTCGTCTTCGATGGTAAAGGGCGGCACCTCGCTCGGGCTGAGGATGTTGAGCTCCTTGGCGATGATTTCGATGTCGCCGGTGGGCAGTTGGGGGTTTTTAGAGGTGCGCTCGGCAACGGTGCCTTTGACTTGCACCACGTATTCGCGCCCGAGGTGGTTGGCTGCCTCGGTCAGCTCGGGGCTGTCTTCGGTCTCGAAGACTATCTGGGTTATACCGTAGCGGTCGCGGAGGTCGACAAAGGTCATACCTCCCATTTTGCGGGTGCGCTGTACCCAGCCGGCAAGGGTTACTTCCTTGCCCTGGTCGCTGAGGCGCAGTTCTCCGCAGGTATTAGTCCTAAACATATGTTATTTGATTAAGTTTCAATAGCTAAGTATTGTAGTCTGATACGGGTTGAGGAAACAAAAGGGCAAAATTTCAAAAAGAACAAAAATATATTTTGAAATTTATGGCCTTATGTCCTTTTTTTTCCTCTTCTTCAAGAAGTTGGGTGAGTAAATCGAAAGTCGCATCAGCGGCCCTCTCAACTCTCCGCTATTATTTTCCTGATTTGTTTTTGAGGTTGATTTCGGGCTGGGGAGCCAGGCCACGGTTGCGCAGCAGGGCGTCGACCGAAGGCTCGTGGCCACGGAAGTTGACATAAAGCTCCATCGGGTCGACCGAGCCGCCTTTTTCGAGGACGTTCTCTTTGAACTTCTTGGCGGTCTCGGGGTCGAAAATTCCTTTCTCTTTGAAGAGCTCGAAGCCGTCGCTGTCAAGAACTTCGGCCCAGAGGTAGGTATAGTAGCCCGAGGCATAGCCGTCGCTGCCGAAGATGTGCTTGAAGTAGGGCGAACGGTAGCGGTAGGTCAGCTCGGCCGGCATACCGAGGGTTTCGCTCACTTGGTTTTCGAAGGCGGCGATGTCGATGTCCTTGTCAGTGTTCAGTTTGCCGTACTGCAGGTCGAGCAGGGCGGCGCCTACGAGTTCGGTAGTTGTGAAGCCCTGGTTGTGGGTAGCGGCAGCCTCGATTTTGGCTATAAGCTCGTCGGGTATGGTGTCGCCGGTCTTCCAGTGGTGGGCATAGGTGCGAAGCATCTCGGGCTCGAATGCCCAGTGTTCGTGGATTTGCGAGGGAAGTTCTACGAAGTCGCGGTCAACGTTGGTGCCGGCCTGGCTCTTGAGGCGCGCCTTGCTCAACATGCCGTGGAGGCCGTGACCAAACTCGTGGAACATTGTCTCAACCTCGTCGATGGTCAGCAGGGCCGGGGTGTCGCCGGTCGGGCGCGAGAAGTTGCCCACGTTGTAGATGACGGGGCGCGACGAGGTGCCGTCAGGCTTCTGCCATGAGCCCTTGAACTCGCTCATCCATGCGCCCTGGCGCTTAGAGGCACGGGGGTAGTAGTCGGTCATAAAGACGGCAACATGTTCGCCTGTATTGGCATCGGTCACGTCGTAGACGGTAACTTCGGGGTAATATTTGGGAGCATCGGGCATCTCGGTGAACTTCACGCCATAAAGACGCTCAGCCATAGAGAAAATACCGTTGCGAACCGAGTCGAGGGCAAAGTACTGGCGCACCTCGTTTTCGTCGAGGTCATATTTCTCTTTGCGCACCTTCTCGGCGTAGTAGTAATAGTCCCAGGGGGCGATGGTGATGTTGTCGCCGTGGGCGTTGGCGTATGCCTGCATCTCGGCAACTTCCTCGTGAACACGGGCAACGGCCGGGCGCCAAATCTTCATCAGAAGCTCCTCGGCGTTGTCTACGGTCTTGGCCATGACATTGTCGGTCATATACGAACCGTAGTCTTTGAAACCGAGCAGGGCGGCCTTGCGTGTGCGGGCTTGGAGTATTTTGTTGATAACGGGCTGGTTGCTGTTCTCACCCTCGAAGGCAAGTGTGGTGTAGCCCTGGTACATCTGCTGGCGCAGGTCGCGGTCGTCGGCAAACTGCAGCAGGGGCAGACGGCTGGGGGCGTGGAGGGTGAAGACCCATTTGCCTTCCATGCCACGGCTCTTGGCCTCGTCGGCAGCCTGGGCGAGGCTCGACTGGGGCAGGCCGCTAAGGCGTGTAGAGTCCTCGACTACGATTTCGAAGGCGTTGGTGGCGTTGAGGAGGTTTTTGTTGAAAGTCAGATAGAGGTTGGCAAGTTCGGTGTTGACGGCCTTGAGCTCCTCTTTCTTGTCGGCATCGAGGAGGGCGCCGTTGCGAACGAAGCTCTTGTAATATTCCTCTACGGCGCGGCGCTGGTCGGGCTCGAGGCTCTCGCGGTTGTCGTAGACGGTCTTGATGCGCTCGAAGAGGGCGTCGTTCATGGTCATCTCGTCGCCGAACTGCGAGTATGTGGGATAGAATTTCTCGGCGATTTCTACCATCTCGGGCGACGAGTTCGACTCGTCGAGGGCGAAGAATACCATGGCCACGCGGTCGAGGATTTCGCCCGAACGCTCAAGGGGCATAATCGTGTTGTCGAAGGTAGGAGCCTCGGGATTGTTGACGATTGAGTCAATCTGGGCTTTCTTCTGCTCGATACCGGCCTCGAGGGCGGGCAGATAGTCGCTGTAGGCGATGCTGTCGAACGGCGGGATTTCGTACGGGGTGGTATACGCCGTCAGGAATGGATTTTTGTGCGTGTTGCTGGTGCAGGCTCCGGCAAGGGCGACTGCGCAAGCTGCATAAAGAAGATATTTCATATCACGTGATTGGTTATAACTCCGCAAATTTACGCACAAATTCCCAAAGAGCCAAATAATCACCAACTAAACGATGCTTACATCGCCGGTCAGAAATATATAAAGACAAAAAATCAAAAATGACTAAGGCCTTTTGGCGTTTTGATTTTCAACTCGGTGTCGATTACAGGCAGTTTGCGCTCCTCGTCTTTCAGCGTGACTCCCGGCAGCTTTGGTAAGTATTGCTTGACGGCCTCGTCCTGAATCCATTCGTTACGCATATTTCCAATCTCATAAACCTGTAGACGGCCTTCGCTTTTTCTGAGCCACAGTGTGATATCAATAACGTCGTCACCTATGTGCCATACTTCGATTTCGTTGTAAGTCCCTAAATATTTTGTTTTATTAGAACCCTTAAACCAAGTGGCATCTTTCCCTATAAGGTAAAAATTTATACCGTCTATTTGGGTTTGATAGATAGGCAATTTGCTTAGTTCTTGACTTATGCTGGCCCTTATAAGGGATTCTCGCCAGTAATCTCCAGGAGTAATACAGATAATTATTGTTTCATAGTTTGTTTGTGCAATGCTATCGTATTCTCTTTTAGAAGAGATTTCAATATAATCGTGATAGGGATTATAATTATTCGCTTTCGCAATTGGTATGATTGACTGTTTCAGAACATTAACAAGGTCGGAATCAGTTATAACTGCTTCTTTGACATATACTTTTACATCTTCGAACACTAATCGATTTTGAGTCTGGCTATAAATATTTCCCGGAAGCAGAGAGGCTATTAATGCAAAAATCAGGCATACCAAGCCCTTGCCGCCTATTGTCGGCAAAACGCAAAGAAGAGAGCCCTGGCATTTCATATTTATGAGATTTTTCTCAAAGTTATTGATATAAATTTCGCAAGTCTATGACTTGCTCACTGTTAATAGTTTATCGTTTAGTGGTTAGCCTAAATTGATAATTGGTATTGCTAATAATATTGATATTTGCATTTATCAAGCCATAACCTATAACCAAATTACTACTAACAGTGAGCAAGTTACATACTTGCGAAACTTGAATTATTGATAATTCGCCTGTTTGCAAATATTTTTGTCCTTTTTGATTTTATGTATTTGTGTTTCTTCAGCCCAGCTAAGTTATCGCAGGGTCAGATTGTTACGTGGTGCGTGCCGAGAAGGTATTTATACCTCGTTTAGCCTATTCAAAGTTGTAATTATCGTATCTTAAATTGGCTTGCTGCCTATAGAACCATTCGCTTTCTCGAGTATTATCACCAAATGGCGATTTCGGATAATCAATATCAAGAGTCCCATTTAGAAGACTATTGATATTGATGGTTAAAAGCGTTTCTTCCCATCGATTGTTAATTAATATCTGCCCATCTTCGACAACAATTTTTTTGGATAAATTCGAAAAGAAGATGCTATCAGGTTTTATTCTCGCAACTTGCCCTTCACAAATTGGATTAGGATTTTTCTTTTCGAAAGCTTGGAGTTTCAAAACATAATCTCGAGAACTTAATTCGCTGATAAATTTTACTTTTAACCCATAGTCACGTAGCGTCACATTTTTGAAAGGCCAGCTGTACACAAACCCATTGTCTGCCAATTCGTTTGCAAACCCCATCAATTCTTGATAAGGTATATTTTTAATTTCGGATGCGATTTGTAGGCCCTGTCGCAAAAGCTCTATGAAATACAAGCATCTTTGTTCATCATCACTTTGCTCATATCGCTCAAAGTTAAAAGGCAGGAAAACCTCAAGCATTTTATTGACGGAATTATCTCTAATTTTAGAACATACGCTGTCTGAGCCTAAGGCAATAAAGATAGAATCAAACGTCCCATCCGTTTCGAATCTAATCTTTCTAACATATTTCCACAAGCTGTATTCCAGGAAATATATCCTGTAGTCAAAGACCGAGCGAAAATGACTATCTCTCAGATTCTTTAAAATGAAGATTCTAATTTGTTTGATATACATATAGGTTTGTATTTGGACGCTAAACCTGTACCTTGGGGTAAACCGGAATTATGATGCCTCTTTAGTTGAGTCAAGTTGTTGCTATTATAGGAGCTTGGACCTCCGGGACAAGCCATTCTCGAGGCAATGCTTTTCGTTTATACACAAAGAGTTAAAAATAAATGTAACGTCTGTCCTATGGCTGGTCCCGGAGTTCCCAGCTCCTATCGTTGAGAACCCTCATTTCTGATGATGTTCTATGATTTCGGCTTGAATTAAATCTTGCTCAAAGTTATTGATAATCTGTTGGTTTGCAAATTTTTATCCTTTTTGATTTTATGTCTTTATGTTTCTTCCGGTCTGCAAAGTTATCGCAGAGTCAGATTGTTACGTGGTGCGTGCCGGGGGCGAGGGTGCGGGGCTTGCCTTTGACGGTGATTTGGGCAGTGGTGCCCTGGGGCACGGTGATGTCGGCGGCGATGCGGCTCCCTTTTTTGACGAGGGAGACGGAGATGGTGCCGTAGTTGGTCTCGATTGACGTCGAGGCTCGTTTGAGTTTGCCGAGCTGCGGGCTGATTTTGAAGGTCTTGAAGCCGGGCGAGGTAGGTTCGACGCCGCAGATTTTCTGGCACATCAGCGTGAGCGGACCGCCGCTCCAGGCATGGTTGAGCGTGCCGCCGCCAAAGCCTTCGGCCCCGATACCCCAGCCCTCGAAGAGCGTGGTATAGTCCTTGTAGCCGAGCATCTTGGCATAGCGTTTGTGCATACGGTCAATGGCACGTTGGGGCTGGCCCATAATGAAGAGGGCTTCGAGGACATACTTCTCCATATACGGGCTGGCATTATACTCGGTGTCGAGGAGCTTGACGATGTCGGGGTAGCGGCTCTCGGGAGCGAGGCCCGACACCACGGCCATGGCCTGGCTGCGGTCGTCGGTGGGGTTGGTATAGCCGGGCGAACGATACTCGGTGCCGGTCCAATACGTGCTGTCGAAATTATCTTTGATAGTCTTCATCTTACTGTCAATCATGGCAATATCATCGTCTTTGCCAAGCATGCGGGCAAATTCGCGTTCGCCTTTGAGGGCGAGATAGTACCAGCAGTTGGTGAGGATGTCGAGGTCGATATTCTCGCCCCAGTCGCCCCAGGTCCAGTCGCCGGCGCGGTTGGTCATGAGTCCGTGGTCGCCGGGTTGCCACACCTCGTGGAGGTAGCGGTGCAGGGGCTCGTAGATGTCGGCAACGAAGGTGCTGTCGCCACTGTAGAAATACTGGGTATAGAAGCCGTAGTGACCGACAGAGGCAAGCATCTGCAGGGGCAGTTCGCGGTGCCAGTTGCCCGAGGGCACGGGGCTGTAGATTACGCCGTCGTCGCGCTGCCAGTTCATCAGCTCGTAGATGCCCTTGACGGCAAGTTTGTGGGCCGAGGGAGTGAGGGCATAGAAAGTCTCGCCGAGTTCGTTGACCTCGTCGCCCCACCATTGGGCGCGTTCGCGGTCGGGGCAGTCCATATAGTTGTCGCGCATGGTGATATAGAGCGTCCGGGCCGAGCGTTTGTAAAGCTCCTCGAGGAAGGGGTCGTCGCAGGTGAAGGTCCCTGCCAGTTCGGTGTCGTAGCCCGTCTCGCGGAATTTGAGGTCGAGTACTTCTACCCCCTCGGGCACGATATATAGCATCTCGTGGCCGTTGAGCCAGCCGAGGCTCTCGTATTCCTGTACGCCGTCACGGGTCACATACTCGGCGCGCATATTATAGGTCGAGCCGCCCATATAGTTGTCGGTCTGCATACGGATTGTCTTGCCTGCCGGGGCCGAGACTTTGAGATAGGGCGTCATCTGGCAGTTGTAGGGCAGGCGGCAGACGATGGTGTCGCCCGAGCGGCGCGTGCTTTCGTAGGACTTGAGACCGTAGTCTTTCCACATCGGTATGGGACGCTCTACGAGCTTGCCGAAAGGCGAGTTTGAGGCGTCGGCGATATAGAAAGCGCCGGGGAGCTTGCCCTTATAGCCGGGCATGTTCCAGCCGTCGCGCTCCTTGCGGGCGTCGAAGCGGATGTTGCTCTCGGCGAGGCGGAAGTTGGGGTACGGGGCCTCGGTGTCGCCGTAGGCATCGTAGACGTCGCTCTGCCACGTGTTGTCAGATAGTATGGCGACCTCGGGTGAGACTGCCTCGAAAAAGAGTCCGGCCGAACCGCTATTGACGTGGGCGAAGCCGTTTTTGCCGAAGTGCCACACGAGTATGGCGATGGTGTTGTCGCCGGGCTTGAGGTAGGGGGCGATGTCGACGCGGTCGAAGTAGGTGGCGTTCGGTTCGGGGCCGCGTTTCAGTCCGCCCTCGAAGACGGCCATCTCGCCGTTGAGCCACATCCAGTATTTTGTGTCGGCGGCGATGTCGGCCATGAGTGTCGCCGGCACTTGGGCGAGCTTTATGTCTTTACGAAAAATGAGCCATGTATTTGGCTGGCCCTGTGCGGTCTCCGGGGCAATCCACACCGCCTTGCGGTCAGATGAACGGGCATCGAGCGCAAACGACAGCGCCACGCATAGCAAAAGGGCAAACTTGCAGAGAAAATTATTCATTGATAGTTTTTTATAGTTTAGAGTTTAGGGTTTAGAGTTTAGAGGGCACCGGGGCAGAGAGGAGGAAACAAAAAGTCAAAAGGGACAAAAATTTCTTTGTTATAGACTGCAAAGTTACGAAAATAAGTGAATTGTACTAACTTTTATGGTGCCTAATTATTCCATTCAGAGGTGCAATAATTATGAATTCAAGTTTCGCAAGTATGCAACTTGCTCACTGTTAGTAGTCTTTAGGTTATGGTTTGATAAATCCAAATAACAATATTATTGGTGTTCAAAATTAGCGAACTAAGCTAACCACTAAACGATAAACTATTAACAGTGAGCAAGTCTTAGACTTGGGAAACTTAAGTTATGAAAAGAATGATTGCAGCGGTAGGAGCTTGTCACCGGGCGAGCATTTATGTAGAAATTCCCGATTATACTCGTCCAAATTCCTTAAAATTCTCGATAAATCCCGCTTCCTCTCGCTCCCCCATAAAGCCCTCTTTATGTCCCTTATGCCCTTGTGTCCTGTTGTTTCCTTCGCTCCATTCCGCCACATCAGAGGGCATTATAGGAGCTCGCATCTCCGAGGCGAGCCATCGTCAAGGCGGTGCATTTCTAACTATCACATGATTGCTTTGTTTGTGTTATGTCAACCGCAATTGATATAGGAGGTATTGTTGCATTGATGTTTTGAACAAGCGCCAAGAGTGTTATTGCTATCGTAATCAATATCTTTTTCATATTTTTAGATGGTTTGTTACAACTCCATTTTCAAAAAATCCCTAAGCCCCACATGCCCGATGCCGGGATAGTCGCTAAACTCTCCTCCAACAGGGTCAAGCGATACTACATATTTGGGATAATTGTCTTTTATGGCCGCAAGGTTGCCAAACTCTCGCCTGACAGTCTCGTCCGAGGCAAGCAGATATGCCACTTGTATATATATGCGTCTCTCTGCCTTTGTCGCCACGAAATCTATCTCCCCGGCGCGGAGAACACCCACTTTGACCTCGAACCCTTGGCGCCTCAGGTGGTTCCACACCACGTTTTCCATTATTTTTTCGATACTCCCTCGTATATTGAAACCGCAAAGATAATTGCGGATACCGTGGTCTGAAAAATAATGCTTGTTGTTCGACTCGAGGAGCAACTTGCCATGTATGTCGAACCGTTCGATAGGAATTGCCAGGAAGGCGTCGCGCAGATATTTGAGATAATTCGACACCGTTTCTTCGCTAATCTTTTCCCCTTTCGATGTCATATATCTGGCAATGTTACTAATCGATGTCGGTTTACCAACGTTATCGGCTACGAACCGCACTACATTTTCAAGCTGGCTTACATTGCGGATTTTTTCCCTCCTCACTATATCCTTGACAAGTATGGTGTTATAGACGCCTTCGAAATAATCGTTTATTTGCGAGTGCTCTTCAGGCTTAAATGCGTGTAAGCCCGGTAGTCCGCCAATTCTCAGATACTGCATCAGGGCTTCGTCGCTGTCTTCCATGTTGAGGAATTGCAGAAACTCGCCATACGACAGGTTGTAAACCTTTATTTCGATATATCGTCCCGAGAGGTGTGTGCCAAGCTCGCTCGAAAAAATATAGGCATTGCTGCCGGTAGCAATCACCTGGCAGCGGGCTTCGGCATGCAGGCTCCGTAGGGCGTTCTCGTAATTTGCGACATCTTGTATCTCGTCAATCAGGAGATAGTTTTCAGCACCCTCCGGAAGTCGGGCGATAGCATAGTCATACAATTGCTTGGCAGTAGCGATGTCGCTGAACTCCTGTAGCTCCTTGTTGATATATACCACGTTGGCCTCTGAGCGATTTGCTTTGAGCCAGTCGCGGAACAGTTCGAGCACCTTACTCTTACCTACGCGGCGTTGGCCGACAAGTATAAGCATCATGCCGCGATTTATCAGTCCGGCAAGTTTTTCGATATATTGTGGGCGTGCAATCAGTTCCATGATTATATTTTTTGCAAATATAGCAAACTATAATCGGCAAAACAAGCAAATTTTGTAGAAATCCACGGTTATACTCGTCAAAATCCCCGAAAATTCTCGATTCCTCCCGCTTCCTCTCGCTCCCCCCATAAAGCCCCCTTTATGTCCCTTATGCCCTTGTGTACTTTTGTTTCATTCGCTCCATTCCGCCCCATCAGGCATATTTCTTTTTTCACAATTTCTGATTTTTGCGCGACAGGACCCACCTCCAGGGGGCTAATTTTGTAGCAAAAAATTCAGAGCTATGAAACACAAGACAAACCAACTCCTTCTCAACGCCGCGCTCGTCACCGACGGCGCTGGCGCCGTCGAACTCGCCGGCCTGCGACCCTGCGAAAGCCACGACGGCACCATGGTACTACGCCCGGCCCCCGTGTCGGCCGCTGTCACCCTTCCTCAGGGCTGGAGCCCCTTGGCCAAGATTGACAATCAGCTAATTATAATCAACGGCACCTCGGTGGCCACATTCGTCGACGATGTCGCCCGCCCTGCCGACACCGCCCTGCCTGGTGCCATGCGCTGCCACGTGCCTGTCGGCGACCGCCTCTTGCTCATGTGTGACAATGGCCCGGCCTATGTCGGTGTCGACGGCGGTGTGCCCGTCGTAACCCCGGCGCGACGCGACTATCCCGCAATCACCCTCTACGGTGTCGACGATGTCGAGCTCACGGCTCATGTCGACAGCCGTAAATTGTCGAAATCCTATACCTCGGGGCTTTTCGACAAGAAAGACCACGACGCCCTCGTCGGCGACCTCGCCAGTGCTTACCGCCACATTTGTGCCGATGCTGCCGCCTCGGGGCTTATGGTGCAGCCCGCCCTCGCCCGTTACCGCCTCCTCGACGCCGTCGGCCGGGTCCTCTTCGAGTCGGCACCCGTGTTGGTGTGCCACAGCACAGGCGCACAGTGCACCGACACCATGGCCCTTACCTCGCCCGACAGGCTCAGCGTCAACCCCTATGTCCTCCAGGCATCTACATGGCATCTCGAGGCCGCATTGCCCTCGATGCCCGACAGCGGTGTGGCTCAGGCCGAGGTCCTCATGACACCCTTGTTCCACCCCTACGACACCTCCCTGCCCGGCAATACATACCTCGGCAGTGCATCGTCGCCGTCTACGGTCTTTGCCCGTGTCGGCCTTCCGGGACGCGAGCGGGGCCTCGGCACCGTATATCGCGACAATGCACGCCGCATAATCATGCAGGCCATTGCACGTATCGAAATGCTCGAAGAGCGTGTGGCCGTCACTGCCGACCCCTTCGGCGGTACCCCGCACTCGGTCGCTGTCAGTGTCGCCGTAAGCCCCGACCCGGCAGTCGATATGGCAAAAATCATATCGGCGTTTGCAAAGCCCGTCGTGCCCCGGACTTATGCGCAGGTCATGCTCGACAAGCCCCACACCTTTTCAGCCGACAGTGCGGCGTCAGCCTCGGGGGCCGTCGCGTGGGGCGGCTTGCACGTCGGCCGCTACGAGGGCTATCATCTCCCGGCCTTCGCGGCAGCAGCCGGCAACGGCGAATGGCGTTCGGTATGTGCCGTGAACTTCGACGGTGACGAGGGCGTCGTGCGCAGCGACGAGAGTTCGGCAATGGCTCCATCGAGGTTGGGCCCTGTGCTTTGCTACCCCGCGCCCGATGCACGCGAGATGACTGTCGTGGCCTGGCACGGCGGCGCAAATCATAAGCAGACTTTCGCCCTCACCACCGATGCCTCGGGGCGCTTTGCCGTCTATGTCGACCCTGACATGAAGCCCTTCTCTTTGCCGCTGTGCGACCCTACGGTGGCTGTCACGGCTACGCCGGGTGTCATTGATTTCCCGGATATGATTGCCTTTGGCGCCGTGGCGTGGCCCCTCGAAATCGTTGCCACGACCACCGTCGGCAACAGCATTGTAGCCATGGCCGGCCATCGTGGCAGCGACCAGGCCTGGGACTTCGGCCGCGCTCGTTTCACCGTGGCCTGTCGCGATGCTCTTTACAATGCCGGTGTCAACCTTGACACTCGCAAGACAGGGCTTCGCACCGTCCTGACGCGCGGCATTGACCGACCCGGCGCAATGACCTCGGGGGCTGGCGGCGAGGTGTATATCGCCGACGGCGACGGCGTGGTCGTGCTCTCGCGTGGGGGCGGACTGCGTAGGCTTGCCGCGACTCATAAGTATGTCGCCCTCGGCTACGACGATGTCGGCGACGAGGTGTGGGCCCTCCGCGATGACGGCGCGGTCGATATCTTCTGCCGCCGATACGGCTTCGGACGCTATAGCCGCACCGACCTGGCGCCCGACGGCTTCGTCAATCTCGGCGGACTCTATCTTGTGGCCGGGCGCAAGCTCTACGATGTCAATGGTGATGACGGCCAGTCGCGCCATGTGCGGATGTGTCTGCGCAGTGTACCTCGTTTGCGCTATGGGCCGTTGCGGCCAGTCGACCTGGTCTTTTCCGCTCAGGCTTCTCAGATTAATGCCGTCCTTGCCGTCAATGCATCGGGCGTGGCCGGGCTCAGACCGTGCCTATTGCGCAGTATGGCCGTCGACGGCGTCCTCGCCGGACCTGTCAGGGTGCCTTTGCCGCGACGTATTGCCCGTGCTGTCAATATATGCCTCGAAGGGATAGTAAGTGGCGATTTTGTGTTTGACTCTTTTATTTTTAGCTATGAATGACGATGTTGCCGTAATCTTGCTTGTCGACGACCTGCGCCGGCGCTTCCGCGATGTCGCTTACGACCCCGTGCGCGGACTCGGGTGTATCGGCCGGCGCGTGGCCGTCACTGCCCCATGGGGCGACAAGGTCTTTGTGCCGCAGGCCATGACCCTCGACCCGGCATACCCGGCCGTTGTCAACAATGCCCTGGCATGGAAGCGGCTGCGGTGCCGCCACGACTTCGAGTATTGGTGCGCGACATGTGCCGTGGTCCGGCTCAAGGACGAGGGGCGCGACGGTCCCTTCATCCTCAATGCCCCGCAGAGGCGTGTGGCGGCGGTGCTCGAGGGCGACCGCACGGCCCGCCAGCCTATACGCCTTATCCTGCTAAAGGCCAGGCAGTGGGGTGGCTCTACCCTGGTGCAGATGTATATGGCGTGGATTCAGTCGTGCCTCCGCCGTGATTGGAACTCGCTTATATGCGCCCATGTCAAAGATGCCGCCTCGGGCATACGCGGCATGTACACCAAGCTGCTCGACAATTACCCGGCCGACCTCTGGGACGGCGACGAGAAGCCGCAGTTCAAGCCCTACGAACGCACCTGCAACGTGCGCCAGATAGTCGGCCGTGGTTGCCGCGTGACTATCGGCTCGAGCGAGAACCAGGATGCCGTCCGTGGTGCCGACTATGCAATGGCACACCTGAGCGAGACGGCCTTCTGGGCAAGCACGCCGCAGCGTTCGCCCCAGGGTTTTATACAGGCCGTCTGCGGTGCCATCACATTGCAGCCCGACACCCTTGTCGCAGTCGAGTCTACGGCAAACGGCGTGGGCAATTATTTCCACGCCGAGTGGCTGCGCTGCAAGGAGGGGCGCGGCGACAAGCATGCCGTCTTCGTGCCTTGGTACGAAATCGAAATCTACCGCCTCGCGCCGCCCTGTCCCGAGGCAGTCGCCGCCACGCTCGATGACTACGAGCGACGCTTGTGGGACAAGGGCCTCGCCCTCGACCAGGTCTACTGGTACCGACGCAAGGCAGCCGAGTATGGTTCGCTCGACCAGATGCATGCCGAGTTTCCCACCGACGATGTCGAGGCCTTCCTCAATAGCGGCAGCGGTGTCTTCTCGCCGCCCTGCGTCGAGGCCCTGCGCAAAGGCTGTTGCAAGCCCGGTGCGGTGGGCGGCCTCGACGCTTCCGGCACGGGCTTCGTCGCCGACTCCAAGGGCTCCTTGTCCGTCTGGGAGCTGCCCGTGCGCCATGGCCGCTATGTGGTGGCCGTCGATGTGGGTGGCCGTTCGGCAAAGGCCGACTGGTCGGTAATAGCGGTCCTGAAGGTGCCACGGCAGGGCCTTCCCGAGGTCGTGGCGCAGTGGCGCGGGCACGTCGACCACGACATGCTGGCCCGCAAGAGTGCCGCCGTGGCCCGGTTCTACAACAAAGCCCTCCTGATTATCGAGAGCAATACTTTCGAGACCGCCGACAGCGGTGGCGCGACCGACTCTAACCTCTTCGTGCTCAACCGCCTGGCCTCGGAGTATGGCAATCTCTACCGTCGGCGCACTTTCGATAAGGTCACCAATACCTATAGCACCAATGTCGGCTTCCATACCAACCGCTCGACCAAGGCGCTGCTCATAGGCGGACTGATTGAGGCCGTGCGCGAGGGTGCCTATATCGAGCGCGACAACGAGGCATGCAACGAGCTCATGGTCTACGAGCAGCGACCCAACGGCAGCTACGGCGCTAAGGACGGCTACCACGACGACATACTCATGACCCGTGCCATCGCCCTCCACGTCATAGCCACCGAACCCCTCCCCAACCTCCCCGACATCATCACCCAACGCCCCTCGTGGTAATCCCCTTTCTAAATTTTGAATGTCTAATGTTGAATTTTGAATTATTCCGCGTCACATCGCAGGGTCGCGGCACGCCGCAATGTCACAGATTTAACGGATAAAATCATTTTATCCCACGCAACAGTAGGGTCGCGGCATACCGCGACCGATTGTCAAAAACATTTATTATTGATTATCAGTAAAATATGGGTATGAAACACAACGACATAAAAACAAAAGGAACATAAAAACACCTTATGTCCCTTTTGAATTTATGTCCTTATGTCTCCTTGAACCGGCAAGCCACTGGCAGAGGATTATTTCACTAATTTCTTCACGGTCTTGTTGCCTTGACGGATGATGTAGAGGCCATTGGATACTTCCCCAAGTGAGCCGCCAACCAATTGGCCCTCAGCGTTGTAAACCTCATGTGGTTCGTTATAGTCGATGCTTGTGGATGTTCTGCCAACTTTGATGTTGTTGATTGAAGCATTGTCTGGAACCCAGTCGACTATGAGAAGGTCGGCTCCTTTATCACGAAATAGCTCTATATCAGAGTATTCGGTAAGAGTCCAGACCAATACGTCGAGGTCGTTGTCATGAAAGTGTTGGATTATGTCAGGATTTTCCAAAATTGGTTGAGAATATGCAGATATACCGTCGATTCCCCTTCGATGGCAATCTTCGATATTGATTTCGTTGATATTCCATGTCAGTAAGTAGACGGGGTGTAAACCGGCTTCGCTCATGCGTTGGCAGCCCCAAGCTCCAAATGATTTAAAAATCAGCTGGTCAAGATGTTTTGACTGTTTAATCTTTTCGATAAATGGGCCGATTTCGGCAGAGCCGATTTTTATGTCTAACATCAATTTCTTGTCGGGATACTTGGCTACTAAGTCAATCGCTTCCTCAAGCGTCGGCACTTGTTCGCCGTTTTCCAAGCGGAAAGCCCTTATCTGTTCGAAGGGAGTCTCAATGATTTTCATTCCGTTTATCTCTTCTCCGTGGCTTAGTATATGAACTCCGTCCTTGGTTTCGAACACGTCTATTTCAGCGCCCAAAAACGTTTCGCTTTCACAAGCTAAGCGTATGCTGGCCAACGAATTCTGACAAGACCCCGGCACATTCCAAAGTCCACGGTGGGCTATAAGTTTAGAGGGGAGCTTCGCTGGCTCCTGCTCATCATTATTAGTGGCTGGCTCACTGTAACATCCCAAAAAAGAAAACGTTATTAAGAATATTGGTAATAGTTTGATTATAGAAACGATGCGCATCGAGTAAAAAGCTTTAGATGGTTTATTTTATAGTTGCAAAGTTTAAAATAATAGACTTAAGTTTCGCAAGTCTATGACTTGCTCTCTGTTAATGGTTTATCGGTTGTGGTTAGCCTTAGTTCGCTAATTGAGATAACCAATTTTATTGTTATTTGCATTGAGCAAACCATAAACTATAACCAACAGACTACTAACAGTGAGCAAGTTGCAAACTTGCGAAACTTGAATAATAGACCTTTATTGGTTGATTAATAATTTATAAGCTGCAAATATACGAAATATTTGCAGCTTATTAAACGAAATAATAGAATTGCAGCGTTAATTGATGTTAACACCGTGTGGCTATTTACTTACCCATTCTTGTCCGTTGAAAATGAGTAGTTTGTCCTTGTATGGAGCTTCGGTGCAGAAGAACTGTCGACCAACGAACTTTATGCCGTCTGCCTGACTATTGGCCGTAGCTAAAGTACCAACATCGGTTTTCTTGCCTCTTGAGATGTTTTCACTGAAGAAGACATTGAGCGAACTCGGCATAATGGTTGCTCCTTCTTCGTAATCTTTGAAGAGTCCTCGTGGGCCAACAGTTTCGTTGCCACAGATTCTGACGGTGCCCGATAGTTTTTGTACAGTGGTGTTGTTGAGTCCGCACCACAAGTAGCCGTCTACTTGATTGTTGAGAAGTTCGATATTGTCGATTTGGGTACCGTAGATAATTCCTAATCCGGCATTTTTCTCATCTTCTTTTTCCTGGTCTTTGTCAGTAGCGTTCTTGTCTTTGTAATATTGCACTCGTAAGATATTGCCTTCGATTTTGAGGTTATGTGTAATATTTTTACCATCGCCACCAGCTGCAGGGTAATTACCATTTACCATGACGAGGTACTCGACTTGTCCCACATTGTTTCTTACAGTAAGATAGTCGGTGAAACCGAAGCAGTTCACGAAATTGTTGGCCTTTGGAGCGTAAACATAGTTGGCCTCAACCAAGGTGAATTGGCGGTTAAGTTCTCGGTGCTCGACAATATTGCCAACCACGCCATTCCATACCTCGATAATGTCGCCTATATAGTCGGGTAGGTCGAAGTAGCAGTTGCGGATAATGGTTCCGTTTTGAACCCCTATATAGTCGCTGGTATTGTCACTTTCTCCTGAATTAAGAGGGTCGAAGTAATGTGATTTGACTGTAATCATATTTCGGCCAGCTTGCCCCGTTGCCTGGTAGCCAATGAAAGTGCAACCATCGATTATGATGTCGTGTCCATTGTACACATCGATGACATCAGCGGTAAGGTTCGGAACTGTCTGACCAGATTTCTGACGACCGTCGAATAGACAGTTTGTAATTCGGCTATGACTACCACAATGGATAGTTTCGTAGTTGTCGTTACAATTGCGACCGAAGAGGAAAGTATTGTTGTTAACATTTATGTTGCCGTTAATACCAAGATTTGAAATAACGGAATCCCTTATGATGAGCCAGTTAAGAACTTCACTTGAGGCGTGATAGTCTTCAACACCACTGAGATTGTTTTTTATGACACCGGCAGACAGTGAAAGGAAGTTGCTGTCGTTATTAGGTATGGTTGTGAGCGGTAGAGGGTAGTCATTGGCCCAAATTTCGCAATTTTCGAATATATTGTAATCGATGTTATTAGCGAGTCTATTGGTTGTACTCCAACCCCATTTGTTTGCAAAGATGCGCTGGAATTTGCAGTTTTCGGCGTGGATTTGAAAATCACACTTACCGTCGATTTGGATGGAGTTGACTTTGTCGGAGGTGATATGCAGTGTTCCCCTCGGTTCCTGGGGCAGTTCAATTCTGCAAGGAGTGTTGACGTAGATTTCGAAGTGGTAGTCGGTTGTGGACTTTAGCACGCATCCATCGGCCAAGAATACGCCTTCATTAGGAGTGTATGATATCGTGTTATCCGATACGGACTCTTTTGCAGTACTTGCAATGGTTAGCCGGGTGTAATATTCAGCATTTCGCGAGGAGTTAGTCTTGGGCTGTGGCGTCATGTAGATTTTACCCCTAACAAGAGCATTATCATCGAGTTTGGATGCCTTGATTGAGCCGCCCTCGATGCGTAGTTCACAGCCGAGCGGAAGGTTGATTGGCTCGATAATCTCGAAGTCGTCGCGGACGATGTAGATGGCATCGTTCGTTGTCAAGGCAGAAGGCGAAAGAATGTTTCTGCCGTTGACGATGTTCTTGGAGAGAATTATTTGTTCCATGCTATTATAAAGTTTGTAGGCAAGATAAACAATTAAACTCGCAAAAAGTTTATTTCTTGTCAACTTTTATATATTGCACGGTAAAGATACCCTAATATTAAATGAAGATTTATTTTCTAATAAGGGCGATGAGATGTTTGTCGGCTTGGTGGATGAGGGCGCTAAAGACTATGCACGAGATGAATACGAGCACGATAAACACGCCGCTTTCGAGGCCGGGGATGAAATAGTCAATAAGCCTCATTACAAAGACATGCGAAAGGTATATTTCAAATGAAATATTGCCGATAAAACGGGTAACGGGGTTGGCGATGCGCAGTTTGACGGTAGTCAGGCACAGGAATACTATTATCAAAAGACCGAGTAAAACCTTGAGGAGGTATTGGCCATAGAGCCATACTTCTTTGAACTTAAGATAGCATACTCCGGCAATGCCACAGGCGATAAATAGAACAATAATCTTTACCAAATTTCGACTTGTCATCCAACGTCGTATCTGTTCAAGGTAGCGGAATAACAGCAAGCCCCAAGCCAGACCCATGCGCTCGTAGCACCAGTCAGTGCCCGGTTCGTAAAGGTATGATATTATAGACCATGCAACTACGATAGAAATCAACAATATGTCAGCGGTACGGCGACTGTAGGGCGAGTAGCGATGGTGTAGAAATTCAACGATAAAGAATACCACGCAATATTCCAAGAGTACCCAAACGTAGTGGTTGAGACGGAATACATTCCCACTAACCACGCTGCTGTCAGCGAATAGGAGCACAATCAGGGCTGTGACTATATTTATCATCCAGTTGGGTATCACTAGGTTGGCAAAACGATTGAGCCAAAAGGTGCGAAGATAACCGTTTTTCTTCTCTACGCCATACTGCATACCATAGGCAGAGAACAAGAAGAAAATTGTCACGGCAACATAAGCGAAACTGCCAATCATATCCTGCACCGGATTTTGATATTCTTCGGGGAAGTGAACGAAGACCACTATAAGAGCTGCAAGTCCCTTGAGAGTTGTTGTATAGTCTTTTGACAAAAAAAATTTGCTTTCAGAGTCGCGCTTGGTTCCCCAAATAAATGTAATGGCAATTACAAGTATTAACGATAAGGTGATAATGGACGACATTTATGATGAAAAATTATCTATTGACAATGCATAAAAACTAACATGCTGCAAATATACGAAATATTTGCAGCATGTTGATTATATCAGGAAAATTCTAAAGGAATTTGGGGCTTAGCGGCCGCCGCCGAGGGCCTGGTAGAGGTTGATGACGGCGCGGGCGCGGGCCAGTTCGGTGTTGATTTGGCTGATTTGTGCCGAGAGGAGTCCCTGCTGGGCGGTGAGCACCTCGAGGTAGTTGGTGTTGCCGGTCGAGTAAAGCATGAGGTCTTTGGTGTATTCGACAGACTTCTCGAGGTTGGCTACCTGCTCGACCAGGAGGGCTGATTTTTCCTGACTCTTCTCGTAGATGGTGAGGGCGTCGCTGACTTCGGCCGAGGCGTTCATGATGGCGTACTCAAAGTTGTTGAGTGCCTGTTTCTGCTGTGCCTTAGTGGCTTCGAGCCGGGCGATGTTCTGACCACGGGAGAAGAGCGGTGCCACGAGCGAGCCGGCAAGCTGGTAGAACCATTCGCCGGGGTTCTTGACCATTGAGCCGAGGAGGTTTGTGAAACCGCCGTTGGCAGTGATGGTGAGGCCGGGATAGAAGGCTGCGCGCGCGCTGTTTGTGGCGTAGTATGCCGTGGCGAGGTCTTGCTCGGCGGCCTGTACGTCGGGACGGGCGGCAAGCTCGGCCATGGGAACACCGGCGCGGAGGATTTGCGGCACTTCGAGGTTGACGCGGTCGGTGACGGCCCAATCCTGCGGCAGGGTGTTGAGCAGCAGGCTCATGGTGTTGTTGAGCTGGTCGAGGCTAACCTCGAGGTCGGTGATAGAGGCGAGTATGCTGTAGTAGTTGGCATTCGATTGAACGACAGCGGCCTCGGTGACGCCACGGCCGGCCTCTTTGAGGTCGCGCATGGTCTGCACGGTCTCTTTCCACAGCTCGGCGGTGTTGCGCGAGAGGTTGAGCTGGTTGCGGACGGCGGCAATCGAGTAGTAGGTTGTGGCGACGGCCGAGATAATCTGGCTGCGCACGGCCTGTGCGTAAGCCTCTGTCTTGGCATAGGCAGCCTGCGCGCCGCGCTTGCTGTTGAGCAGCTTGCCAAAGATATCGATTTCCCAACTTAACTGTGCCGGGAGGGTGTAGCTCCAACTGAGGTCGCTGCCGGCGAATGATGCACCGGCACCGTTTGGTGCAAGGGCCAGCGATGGCAGGTAGGCCAGGCGCGCGCCCTTGAGGTTGGCATGGGCCACCTCGACGTTGAGCTGTGCGTTGCGCAGGTTGGTGTTGTTGGCCAGGGCCTGGTTGATTAGTGTCACCAACTGAGGGTCGGTGAAGATGTCTTCCCAGAGCAGGTTGCCGAAGGCAGCGCTGTCGACGGGCTGCTGACGGGCCTCGACGTATGCCTTTGTGAGGGCCGTATTGGTCGGCGTCTCGTATTTTTTATATATGTGGCAGCTCGACATCATGCCGGCAGTAACGACGGCAATAGCGAGGACCGATAGTTTGTTGAGTTTCATATCTTAAAAATTTAAGTTTCGCAAGCCTATGACTTGCTCACTGTTTATAGTTTATAGTTTAGTGGTTAGCCTTAGTTCGCTAATTGTTATCACCAATGATATTGTCATTTACATTTATCAAACCATAATCTATAACCAAAAGACTACTAACAGTGAGCAAGTTGCATAATTGCGAAACTTGAATTAAAAACTTATTGGGCGTACTGTTCGATTTCGCTTTCGATTGTGCCGCCTTTTTCTTCGTTCTGCCACTGGATTGGGCGGAATTTCTCCTGGATGAGCTGGAACACGCAGAAGAGGGCTGGCACGACGAATATCTGGCAAATCATGCCGATGAGCATACCGCCGACCGAACCGGCACCGAGGGCGCGGTTACCGTTGGCACCGACGCCGCTGGCAAACATCATAGGCAACAGGCCGATGACCATGGCCAGCGAGGTCATGAGGATAGGACGCAGACGGGCACCAGCACCGGCAATGGCGGCATTGAGCACGCTCATACCCGTCATACGGCGCTCGAGGGCGAACTCGACGATGAGGATGGCATTCTTGGCCAAGAGGCCGATAAGCATGATGAGGGCGATTTGCAGATAGATGTTGTTGGAGATGCCGAACATGCGGGCGAAGATAAACGAGCCGGCCAGGCCGAAGGGGATAGAAAGGATGACGGCGAATGGCAGCAGGTAGCTCTCGTACTGGGCCGAAAGGAGCAGGTAGACGAAGAGCAGGCAGAGGCCGAAAATCATTGCGGTAGCGTTGCCCGACGAGTTGCCGGCCTCTTCACGTGTCATGGCGGCGAACTCGTAGCCATAGCCCTGGGGCAGTGTCTCGGCGGCCACGCGCTGGATGGTGGCGATGGCGTCGCCCGACGAATAGCCGGGGTTAGGAGTACCTGTTACCGAAATCGAGGTGAACATGTTGAAACGGTTCATCAGGTCGGGGCCGTAGACGCGGGTGAGTTTCACAAAGTTGGAGATGGGGGCCATCTCGGCACCGTTGCGAATCTTGACGCTGTTGAGGGTCTCGGTATTTACACGGGCCTCGGGAGCGGCCTGCATCATGACACGGTAGATTTTACCGAAGCGGTTGAAGTTCGACACATACATACCGCCGTAGTAACCCTGTAGGGTAGACAGGATGGTTGTGGGGCTGATGCCGGCCTTCTTGGCCTTGGCGGCATCAATGTCAATCATGTACTGCGGGAAGGTGGGGTTGAAGGTGGTGTATGCTGCCTGAATTTCGGGCTGCTGGTTGAGCTGGGCAAGGAAGCCCTGTACGACGCTGAAGAACTGGTTGATGTCGCCGCCGGTGCGGTCCTGCATCTTCATTTCGAAACCGTTGGTTGCCGAGTAGCCGGTAATCATAGGCGGTGCGAAAATCATGACACGGCCGTCGCGTATGTTCTGGCCTACGAGGCCGTAGAGCAGCTTGATTACGTTTTCGGCACTCTCGGCCTTGGTTCGTTCGCTCCAGTTCTTGAGCTTGATAAGGAATGCACCGTAAGTCGGGCCCTGGCCGGCGATGAAGCTATAGCCGTTAATCATCTGTCGCGACTCGATGGCCGGGATAGTGGCGCAGATGCTGTCGAGCTGGTTGAGGACAGCGCCGGTGCGCTCCTGCGATGTGCCGGCGGGCATGTCGACCATTGCGAAAATCATGCCGGTATCCTCGTTGGGCACGAGGGCCGACGGTGTCGTAGACATGAGCCACACAAGGACTACCACTGCTACGATTACAGAAACGAAAGATGTAATCTTGTGGTTGGCAAACCACGAGGCGCGTTTCTTGTACCACGACAGGAGCTTGTCGAAGTTCTTTTCGAAGGAGCGGTGGAAGCGCTTGCCGAAGAGGCCGAGGACGGCCACGATAGCGACAGCCCAGGCGAGGCAGCTAAGGGCGATATTGTGGAAGCTATACCAACCGAGCACCATAAATGTGATGGTGGCTATAAGCAGCACGAAGGTTATTGCCGGGTGTATGTCGAGGGCGAATGTGCGTTTGTAGCGCTGTGCCACGGCCTGGCCGGCAGCCCTGTAGGCATCGCCCATGCGCTGGCCGAGAGTCGGGTCGGGCTGGCCTTCGACGTGTTTGGGCTTAAGGAAGAGGGCGCAAAGGGCCGGCGAGAGGGTCAAGGCGTTGACGGCCGAGAAACCGATGGCGATGGCCATGGTAAGACCGAACTGGCGGTAGAACACACCGGCCGTACCGGGCATGAACGACACGGGTATGAACACGAGCATCATGACCAGCGTAATCGAAATAAGGGCGCCGGCAATCTCGCCCATGGCGTCGATAGAGGCGCGTCGTGCCGAAGTGTAGCCCTGGTCGAGCTTGGCATGGACGGCCTCGACGACCACGATGGCATCATCGACCACAATGGCAATCGCAAGCACGAGCGCCGACAGGGTGATGAGGTTGATTGAGAAGCCGATGAGGCTTAGGACGAAGAATGTACCGATAAGGGCCACAGGAATGGCGATGGCCGGGATAAGGGTCGAGCGCATGTCCTGGAGGAAGACGTAGACCACGAAGAACACAAGGATGAATGCCTCGATAAGCGTGTGGACAACGGTGTTGATTGACGCATAGAGGAAGTCGTTGTTGTTCATCGGGATTTCGAAGTCGCAGCCCTGGGGCAGGTCGGCACGCAGGCGGTCGACAAGCGCGATACAGTCGTTGATAATCTTCGTGGCGTTAGAGCCCGGGGTCTGGAACACCATGGCCATCGACGATGGACGGCCATTGAATTTGTTGGAGAAGCCGTAGGTAACGCGGCCCAGCTCGATGTCGGCAACGTCCCTGAGATAGAGGACTTCGCCGTTGGTGCCTGTGCGGACTACGATGTTGCCGAACTCTTCAGGCTTGGAGAGACGGCCACGGTAGCGCATGATGTACTGGAACGACTGGTTGCCCTGTTCGCCGAAGGCACCGGGGGCGGCCTCGACGTTCTGCTCGGCAAGAGCGGCAGAGATGTCGGTAGGCATCAGGTGGTACTGAGCCATGACTTCGGGCTTGAGCCAGATACGCATCGAGTAGTCGGCACCGAACGACATTACATCGCCAACGCCCTGAACACGCTGAAGCTCGGGCACAACGTTGATTTTCATGTAGTTGTCGAGGAACTCGGGTGTGTACTTAGCCTGGGCGGTAGTATCTACAAGCGCAACGCCGACAAGCATTGATGTCTGACGTTTGCGGGTCTGCACACCTACCTGGTTGACCTCGGCAGGGAGTAGGTTTGCGGCAGCCGACACGCGGTTCTGTACGTCGACAGCGGCCATATCGGGGTCGAAGCCCTGTTCGAAGTAAACGTTGATGGTAGCCGAGCCGGTGTTGGTGGCTGTCGACTCCATATATGTCATGCCCTCGGCGCCGTTGATTGACTCCTCGAGGGGTGCAATCACAGAGTTGAGCACGGCAGCGGCGTTGGCACCGTTATAGGTAGTGGTCACCGAGATTGTAGGAGGTGCGATGTCGGGGTACTGGGTAATCGGCAGCGATGACAGGCCGATAAGACCCAGCAGGACGATAAAGATTGAAATTACCGTCGACAGCACCGGGCGGTTGATAAATCTATCGAGTTTCATTTTGTTACTTATCTAATTTAACTGACTCGCGGATGTATGCCTTTGAGAGACGGAGGAAACATAAGGACAAAAAGGCATAAGGGACAAAAGAGATTTTTTATGTGGCTTATGTAGCTTTTTTTCTTTTTCCTTTCGATTGGCTTGTTATCCTGTTGCTTGCAGCTTAAATTATCTAATCGGTCTACTATAATTACTGTTTGGGTGTTACGGGCATGTTAGCGCGTACGACAGAGCCGACTCCTTCGGTGACGATGCGGTCGCCGGCTTTGAGGCCCGATGTAACGACGAATGTGTGGCCGTCGTTGTAGGGCTGGACTGTGATTTGGGTTGGCACGGTGATGTTGCTGTCGTTGAGGGTGTAGACATAGCGCAAGTCCTGTACCTCGTATGTTGCTTTCTGGGGAATAACGAGTGCGCCCTCGGTGTTGCGGGGCACGACGATTTGGCCGGTGTTACCGCTGCGGAGCATACCGTTGGGGTTGTCGAATAGGGCACGCGACGAAGCCGCGCCGGTAGCATTGTCGATAACGCCCGAAACGGTAGCCACGGTGCCGTCGTAGGGGTACATGGTGCCGTCGGCAAGCTGGAGCTTGACTTTGGGCATTGATTTCACGCCGGCATCGACGCTCGATTTGCCGCCTTCGGTGAGCTCGAGAAGGTCTTTCTCAGAGAGCGAGAAGTAGGCGTAAACCTCGGAGTTGTCGCTGATAGTGGTAAGTGCGCTCGAAGGCGAGGCCAGAGAGCCTTCGCGGTTGGGTATGGTGCCGACCACGCCGTCGCTGGGGGCCTTGACGGTGGTGTATTCGAGGTTCTTGCGAGCGTTAGTGAGAGCAGCCTCGGCCTGGGACTGAGCGGCTTTGGCCTGTGCAAGCTGGTTGGCGGCCATCTGCCACTCGGTTTCGCTGATGATGTTCTTGTCGAGGAGCATGCGTTTGTTCTGCTCGGTTATTTGAGCGGTGCTGACGGCGCTGCGTGCCGAGTTGACGTTTGCAAGGGCCTGGTCAACAGCGGCCTGATATTGCACCTGGTCGATGGTAAAGAGTACCTGGCCACGATGTACGCGCTGGCCTTCGTCGACATGTACCTTGGTGATGAAGCCGGTAACCTGGGGGCGGATATCGATGTCGGTCTTACCCTTGATAGTTGCCGGGTAGGTGTTCTGATACTCAGCCGTGGAGGGCTCGACGGTGAGAACGGCAATCTCGGGAGCAGCAGCCTGCATACCGGCCTGTTGCTGTTTGCCGCACGAGCTCACAAGGCTGCTAATAGTTGCAGCAGCCAGTACGAGTGTTAACGCTTGTTTTTTCATATTTTTATAATGTCATTGTTGTCTAACGTTAGTTGAAAAAGTATGTTTTATAACATAATTTCCCCGGCTGCAAAGTTACAAAATATATTGCAGTCAAAAATTGCCATTAACGACAGCATATTGTCCGTTTAGTCGAATTTCTCGTTAAATTGTGTAAAAATGGCAAGAATATGAGGAGTTTTGTCTATATACCGATTACCGTGGTGTGCGTCGAACAGGCAGATTAGTAAAGTCAGACAAAGTTTCGCAATCGGAAGTAGAATAAGTCTAAGTATACTTCTAATTAATTTGTATTAAACATCTAAGAGTCAAAGTAATCGGGTGTTATTATTATTTATTAGTATTTATTAGTATATTTTTAGAAACAATTTTCAAAAATATATTCTAACTTTGCATCGTCAAGCTGAGACTTGACTGGATTTGATAACGTTTTGTTAGACTCACAATATACTTGAATTTTGGTTATGAGGGAGGTGCGTTACTGTGAAGTAGCGCACTTTCGTTTTTTATACAGGCGTTGTGGGGAATTTTTTGTGGAATCGGAGGAGACATAAAGACATAAGGACAAAAAGGTACATAAGGGATTAGTGGGCAAGGTCTCCGACCTTGGTGTTCTATTACTGTCTTTCACCCCAGCTAACTTCGTAAAGCTGGGGTTCTGCAAATGAACTGTCTTCGACAGTTTCCTGGCTCTTTGGGGTTGGGAATATCAATAGATAGGTTTCACGATTTCTACGCGCATGCCGAGAGCTGATATGATGCGGTAGAACACTGTTACGCTGGGATTTATAAAACCATTCTCAATTCTTGAGATATAAGATTTAGTGACGTTGAGTTTCGCAGCGAGTTCGCTTTGTGTCATTTTCGCTTCTCTGCGGGTTTCTTTAATAATCTGGCCTGTGTAGAAGGCTTCTGCCTCCTCGATGGATTTTTCCCATTCGGCACTTCCGACCTTCCCGAAATTTTGTTCAAGAACCGGGGTGTAATCTTCGACTATGTTATTTTTTGCTTCCATAATATTCTGCTTTAATTTTTAACGCTTTGTTAATCTCGCTGTTCGGTGTTTTTTGTGATTTCTTTTGAAATCCATTAAAAAGAACGACGATATTTCCGTTATCAAAAATGAAGAATACACGATAAATATTTCCATTCCACTCAGTGCGTAGTTCAAAGAGCCCATCGCGTATAGATTTTACAAACTTGGTAGATAATCTCGGTTGAGTAGCCAATAAGAGCAAACCTTGATTAATCTTAAATTGCGCCTTGTCATCAAGAGATGACATGAATTCTCTGAAATATGTACCGAATGTCGTGATTTTCCTTTCCATGCACAAAGTTATGGAAAGTTTTAATATCATACAACTTTAAATTGATAAATGTTTCAAGATAATGCAAAAATGTGCGTATGGGCTATGTTTGTGGGGATGAACCAAGGTGGGGGCCGGGTTGTTAGGAATGTAATATACACCCATTAGAGACCTTAAGATGTCGAGTTCGTCACGTCCTTATACTTTCGACCGCGTAGTCCGCATCGTCGCCGGTGTGGCGTTGCTTGCCGGTGCGATATGGCTTGTGAACTTGCTGCGCAATGTGTTGCTTCCGTTCGCCTTGGCGTGCCTGATAGCATATCTGCTCGACCCGTTGGTGGGTTATAATATGCGTTGGTTCAAAATCAAGCATCGCGGCCCGGCGAGTGTGCTGACCCTGCTCGAGGTGACTATAGTGCTGGCGGCCCTGGCTTATTTCTTCGTGCCCTCGATAATCAAGGAGATTAACCAGCTCGACGAGATAGTGCGGCGAAGTTCGGCCGGGTCGGCAATACCGTTTGTGCCGCAGGACATTGCCGAGCCGATACGGCAGTGGGTGGAAGACTTCAATGTGTCGAATTTCATCAAGAGTTCGCACTTTATGTCGCTCGTCAACTCGGGGACGTCGTTGTTGGGCGCGACTGTCGACTTCCTGCTGCACACCCTCGAGTGGCTGCTGACCTTTATATATGTGATATTCATTTTGATAGACTATCCGAGCATTATGCGCGGTTTCCGTATGCTTGTGCCAAAGAAGTACCGCCGGACGGTGTATATGGTCGAGGATGATATAAAGGATAATATGAACCGCTATTTCCGCAGCCAGGCGCTGATTGCACTGTGCGCGGCGGTGTTTTACTGTATCGGTTTCTCGATAGTGGGCATACCCCTGGCGATTGTGCTGGGCATAACGGTGGGCATATTGTATATGATACCTTATTTCCAGTATGTGACGCTAATCCCTGTGGCGATTGTGTGCCTTATAAACTCGTCGACGGGCGCGACGCATTTCTGGCCCGAGCTGGGCGAGTGCGTGCTTGTCTACGCTGTCAGTCAGAGTATCTGCGACTATGTGCTCACGCCCAAGATTATGGGTCGTTCGCTGGGTCTCAACCCAGCGGTGATATTGCTGTCGCTGTCGGTATGGGGCACGCTGATGGGCATACTCGGCATGATTATCGCGTTGCCGGCGACGGCTCTGCTGCTGTCGTACTACAAGCAATATGTGGTAGAGGCCGGCGTGCCTGCGGCCGAGGGGTCAGAGCCGCCTGACGAGTGAAATGTATGCGCCGTATTGGTCGAGCGGCTCCGAGCGGAGTATTTCGAACTGTAAGGGCTGCGGAGTCAACACTGTGGCCGTGTTGCCGCCGTCGAGTGGCAGGAGTATGTCGCGCCTGAAGTCGAGGCCGGGTGTGAGAGCGGCCTTGTAGAGGGCCTCTTTGAGCGTCCATGCCTTGACGAGGCAGTCGCGATAGCAAATTAATTCATCGGGAGACAGGACTCTGGGCGCGACACGCTCCAACTGGGCGCGGTGAGTCTCGACGTCTACACCTACGGGCCTGTCGGCCAGGACAATGACGGCGCATGTACGACAATGGCTGATAGAAATTTCGATGCCTGGGATGTTGATTGCAGGGCTTCCGTCGGGGCGGTGGATAAGTGTGGCTCCAGGGCCTAAGGCATCGTTCAGTAGGGATGCGATGGCGGCACGTTCGGCCTCGCGGCCAGGCACGGGGAGGGCCTTGATGTATGTCTCGACGGCTTTCATTTGACACTCATCAAAAGATGGATTGCGTCGCGTGTCAGGGCTGTCACTATGGGCCTAATCGAGTCGGCCGGGGTGGTAGTGCCGCTGATATTTGCCGAACCGCTGATTATCAAACCTTTGGGCGATACGGCCAACATCTGCACGGGCGTTGCACCGGCATCGACGCTCTCGACCACCTCGCAGTCGAAGTCGCCGCTGACGAAATTGTGTGTCACGGCCTTAGCACCACCGAGGTTGAGGCTGATGCGCTGGCGGCGGTTGGCAAGTGCCCCAGACAGGTCGTCGGTGCGGGTGGCACTTAGATAGACTGTCGCACCGTAGCGCGGATAGTGTATGTCGAGCCAGCCGTCTTTTGGCGAACTTGTAGCGGCGGCGGCGTTTACCTCGATGCTCACAGGGCCGACGGTGAGGCGGCGGTAGATGCTGTCGTATGCCTCGATGCGTGGGTATGCGTAGCGGCGCGGTGTGACGTCGGCATCCTTTTGCCGACACGACGACATGCCGACAAGCAAGATAGAGATTATGAGGATGTGCTTTGTCATGCCTCCACGTCTTCGGGCATGACCTTGACGCGCACTTCGGCTATGCGGTGGTCGGTGACTTCGAGTATGAGGAAGCGGCAACGGCCATAGACGAGCGGTTCCTTGTCCTTGGGGAAGTCACCCTTGATGGCCAGCAGCATACCGGCGAGTGTCTCGACGTCCTGCGTCACCTCTTCGTAGTCGTCGGGCTCGAGGCCGGTAACGCGGAAGAAGTCGGTGAGGGGTGTGCGGCCTTCGAAGACGTATGTGTCGTCGCGCAGGCGTTTGAATGTAGTGTCGGGCTCGTCGTATTCGTCGTCGATGTCGCCGACAATTTCTTCGAGGACGTCTTCGAGAGTCACCACGCCCTGTGTGCCGCCGTACTCGTCGACAACGACAGCCATGTGGAGCTTGAGCTTGCGGAAGTCTTCGAGCAGGTCGTCGATTTGCCTCGACTCGGGCACGAAGTAGGCCTGCCGGAGCAGCTTTTTCCAGTCGAGTGTCGCGGCCTCGGGCTTGCCTATGTATGGGAGCAGGTCGCGCGAGTAGAGTATGCCCTTGATATTGTCCTGGTTGTCCTCGTAGGCGGGCATACGCGAATATCCGCTTTCGAGTACGATTTTCATGACCTGGTCGAAAGTCAGCTCTATGTCGAGGTCGGTTATTTCGACACGCGGGGTCATGATTTCGCCGGCAGTGGTGTCGCCGAATTTGAGGATTCCTTCGAGCATCTCCTTGTCGTCGGCCCCTTCGGTTATTTCGAGCGCGCGCGAAAGCTCGTCGGTGGTTATGTCGTTTGTCTGTTTTGTCACGACCTTGCGCACGAGCGTGCCCGATTTGACGAGAACTTTCGACATGGGGCTCATCATGCGGTATATTACCGACAGCCCGGGCTCGGCGAACTTGGCCCAAGCGGCATTGTAGTTGCTCGAATATAGCTTGGGAATTATTTCGCCGAAGAGCAGTATGAGGAATGTGAGCAGGACTGTCTGCAGCACGAAGCTCCACACGGGGTTCATGCCGTCAAAGACGGGGCCTAATGCGTAGTTACACAATACGACGATTGTGACGTTGACCAGGTTGTTGGCGATAAGTATGGTGGCAAGCAGCCTCTGCGGGTCGGCGAGTAGCCGGCGGATGCCCTCGCCGCGCGGGCTTTTGTCGAGTTCGTCGCACTGCTGCTCTGTGAGCGAGAAAAAAGCCATCTCGCTGCCGCTGACAAAGCCCGACATGAACAGGCAGCCCAATGCGAGTATTAGCGCGACTATCTGGCCCGAACCGAAGGCCGGTGTGGCCAGGGTGAGAGTTAAGGGTAAATTGAGAAGTAAACTGAATGGGTCAATATCCATTACCGGAGCAAAATGTTTATTTGCAAAGTTAGTGCTTTTTTATGTAATAGACAAATTATTGCGGTGTTGTAGAGAGCATGTATCCGTGACCCGAGCGGTTGATGAGGTTGTTGCCCAGTTCGCCGAGTTTTTTTGCGCAGGCGCGAAATGTTTGTGTCGACAATGCGCTCGTTTGTGCCTGCCGTGCTATCGGGCCATACCTTGTGGTGCAGCTCGATACGCGACACGTATGAGTCGACGTTTTTGATTAGCAGGTGCAAGATGGCGTATTCGGTGCGCGTAAGGGCGAGTGGTTTGCCATCGATTTTGACTGTCTGTGATGTCGCGTCGAGAGAAAGGTTGAGAAAGGTCAGCATAGAAGCACGGTTGTTGTTGCCGTGACGTCGGAGCACAGACTTGACACGCGCAATTAGTTCGCGCAGCGAGAAAGGCTTTACGATATAGTCGTCGGCGCCGGCATCGAGGGCATCGATAACCATGCGTTCGCTCTTTATGGGGGAATATAGAATTATGGCTATGTGTTCGGTAGCAGGGTCGTCTTTGAAGTCGTAAATCAAGTCCATGCCGCTATAAGGCTGGTTCATGGCATCGACAATGACGAGGTTTGTAGAATCCTGGGCACTTCGGTCAACGGCTTCGGCGTTTTTTACAACCTCTACGCTGTAGCCTTTACTGCGCAGATTGACCTGCAACAAATCTGTGATGTTGCTGTCGTCGTCTACAATCAATATGTGGCCCAGCGAAGGGGTAGAAACCATAATGCTCTGAATTTTTACAAACGCAAATTAACAAAATGTGTTTTAAAAATCCAAATTAGTAACAATATTGTATTGACTTTGTTCCCAAAAATTATTAAAAAAAGTCTTTATAATCCTTTACTATCTAAAACTTCAGGGCCTTAACCCTAATATCTTTCACCAAATATCGCAGTGCCGACGCGGACGAGGTTTGCGCCGGCGGCGATGGCGAGTGGATAGTCGTGGCTCATGCCCATCGAGAGGGTGTCGAAGCCGACGAGGTCGGGTGCCGAAGCCTGGATTTGTTTTTTGAGCGAGGCAAGGGTGTCGAAGTCGGCCCGGACACGGGCTTCGTCGTCAGTGTTGCTTGCCATGCCCATGAGGCCGCAGATGTGTGTTGCCTTGAGGTCGCGGTAGCCTCCACGGGCGAAGAAGTCGAGGAGTTCGGCGGGGAGGAAGCCGAATTTTGTTTCCTCTTTGGCGACGTGGGCCTGGACGAGCACGCGGCTGACGATGCCGGCGCGCAGCGACTCGCTGTCGATGAGCCGGAGCAGGCGTTCGCTGTCGACACTCTCGATGAGGCTTACGCATCGCGAAGCGACGAGTGCGCGGACCTTGTTGGTCTGCAGGTGGCCTATGAAGTGCCACTTGATATCTTGGGGCAGGTGCGCGGCCTTGTCGAGCAACTCTTGCACGCGGCTTTCGCCAAAAATGCGCTGGTCGGCGTCGTAAGCCTCGGCAACAGCCTCGGCTGGGTGGAATTTAGATACCGCCACAAGGTCGACCCCTGCGGGGAGTGTCGACCGTATGGCGGCAAGTGATTGCTTGATAGAGTACATCAGATGCTGACTTTCATCTTGTAGACATCCATGTAGGGTGTCTCGTTGATTTGTACGATTTCGAAGTCGGCCATGGTGTCTTTCATGCCGTCCATGAAAGTGTCGTAGGCGTTCTTGAAGTCGGAAGCCTGTACGAGTATGAGGGAGTTGGATTTTTTCTCGGCGGCAGTTTTTTCGTCGATGGTTATGAAGGCGCATTTGACCAGATAGTATCGGTCGCCGGCCTCGTTCCAGAAAATTTCAGCTATTTTGGTGCGTTTTACGGCCGAAACAGAAAATTCGCCCGAGATAAAGGGAGTTTCTTCTTCGGTGATACGAGCCTCGGCCTCGGTAAACGATACGGCGTCGACGAGGTATGCCTCGGTTACTTTTTTGACGGCACCGTTCTCCTGGAGTTTGTCGTAACGTACTTTACATTCAAACCAATTTGCCATATTTTATCAATTTTTTACTTACTTAAGTTTAGCAAGTCTAAGACTTGCCAACTGTCGATAGTTTATCGGTTAGAGGTTAGCCATAGACGGCTAATTTCATTTGCATTTATAAAACCATAATCTCTAATCAAAAGACTACTGACAGTGAGCAGGTTGCATACTTGCTAAACTTGAATTACTTAGAAATGTTTAGTCTTTGAGTCTTTTTAGGAACTCGGCGGCCCTCTGGCTCAAGAGAGCCTTCAGGTCGGAATAATGATTGTAGACAGTCGATGGATTTTCGTTGAGCTGGTCGCTGAGCCTCTCGCGAATTTTGAGGGGCTTCGCGCCGTTTCCGCGATATCGTTCGCCCAAGAGGAAGGTGGCCAGTATGTACTGGTCGTGGGGAGTGAGTTCGCTGACGCTTGCAAGGGCCTCGAAGAGTGCCGAAATCTGCAGCTCTTTCTGGGTCTTGGGGTGCATGTCGCCGTAGTCCTCATCGATAGGCTCGGGGTCGTCGGGCAGGTGGCGTTCTTCGGTGTCGTCGACTGTGCGCCCCTCTTCGGGCGACTGGCCCACGGTGTCGATTGTGGGTTTGCGGAACTCGTCGCGCAGGTAGTTTTTGAAACTCCTGGTCACGTATGCCAGCGGATTATTGTCGGCCGATATGCCGCGAAGGCGCCAGTTGCCCTTGCTGTCGGGGGTGATGTTGCGCACGACGAAACCCTGTATGGCGTCGTCGATGTCGTCGTCGTTAAATTTCGCATTGACGTTTCGGGCGGCTGCGACGAGTTTGACGCGGTAGCGCACGAGCAATAGCTCGCCGACGGCTTTTGTATCGCCGTTAGCGGCAAGGACAACCAGCTCGTTGTCTTTTAGTTTACGGTATTCCATCGGCTCAGCTTAGTCTTTTTCGTGGTGGCCAAACTGCTTGAGCAGCAATTCTTCGAGCTCGGACATACCTGTTGTGGCCGGCTTGCGAATGACTGTTACCCCGTCGGGCACACGCGAAGGTCGCGGGTCGATGTAGTAGACGGGCACACCGCGACGCACATAGTTGAGCAGTCCTGCGGCGGGGGAGACAACCAGCGAAGTGCCGATTATGACGAAAATATCGGCCTGCGAGGCGATGTCGGCGGCAGTCTCGAACATCGGCACGGCCTCCTGGAAGAAGACGATATGGGGACGTACCTTGTGCCCCTCGATGATGGTCTCGGGGGTGGTGCGCTCCTCGTAGCCTATTTTGAAGACCTTGCTTTCGTCGTCGACGGCGCGTACCTTGGTGAGTTCGCCGTGAAGGTGTGTGATTTTCGACGAGCCGGCGCGCTCGTGGAGGTCGTCGACGTTCTGGGTTATGACATACACGTCGAAGTACTGCTCAAGGTCTTTGAGGAGCTTGTGGGCGGCGTTTGGCTCGACGGTGGCCAGTGCTGCCCGGCGGTCGTTGTAGAACTGGTGTATGAGTGCGGGGTTGCGCAGGTAGCCGTCGTGGCTGGCGACATCCATCACGTTATAGTTTTCCCACAGTCCGTCGGCATCGCGGAATGTGCTGATACCGCTTTCGGCACTGATGCCGGCGCCGGTAGAAACGACGAGTTTTAGTTTAGTCTGTGTCATCGAGGGAGAAGGATATATTGTTGCTGTTAGGTTTGGGCGCCTGGTTGTTTTGCGGCGAGGTCTGCCGGGCGCCGAAGGTTGCCGATGTCGGAGCCTGTGCGGCACTGCGCCCGGCGGCCTGTGCGGCTTTGCGCTTGTCGCGCTTGTAGGCCGGTGTGCGCTCTACCATGGCTATGGCCTCGTCGCTGTCGAGCTGGTCGGCGTTGAGGATGTAGTAGCTCTGGGTCTCTTGGCTGCGTATCAGTTCGTCGACCTTTTCGTGGCCGTAGGCATCGGCTATGGCGCCGAGAGTGCTTATGTCGTCGACCTCGTCGGGGCGCGTGTTATCCTTGCCCTCGATGATTTCGATGGTCGTGCCGTCGGTATCGACCGACACGTCGAAGCCCGAGGCGAGGATTGTGAACTTGATTTTGTTGCCAAGGGTGTCGTCGAAGCCCCATCCGAATTTGATGTGCACCGACTTGTTGATTTCGCGCACGAGGTTGTTTGCCTGTGCGGCCTCCGACACCTTGAGCTTGGGGTCGAGCTCGTGGCTATAGTAGAAGGCGAAGAGCAACTCCTTGGCCGACATGATGTTGGTGTCGCAGAGCAGCGGCGAGTGGAGGGCCGACTGTATGGCCTGCGACATGCGGTTCTCGCCCTCGCCGTAGCCCACGGAAATGAGGGCTGTGCGACCGTCGCGCAGGCAGGTGTCGACGTCGCGCATATCGATGTTGATATTTGCGAGTGTCGTGACCATGTCGGATATTGTGCGTGCGGCAGTGGTGAGGATATCATCGGCCTTTGAGAAGGCTTCGTCCCACGCCATGTCGGGGTAGATGCTTGCCAGGCGGTCGTTGTTGATAATCAGCATTGCGTCGACGTTCTTTTGGAGCCGTGCCGCGCCCTCGATGGCACTCTTGATTTTGTTCATGCCCTCGAAGAAGAACGGAATTGTGACGATGCCTACAGTGAGCACGCCACGGCTCTTGGCCACGCCGGCCACAATCGGGGCTGCGCCGGTGCCAGTGCCACCGCCCATGCCGGCGGTGACGAACACCATCTTGACGTCGGGAGTGAGCAGCTTTTCGATTTCGGGCACGCTCTCTTCGGCAGCGGCCTGGCCAACTTCGGGTTTACCTCCGGCGCCATAGCCGCCGCAGGTCTTGGGGCCGAGTAGCACCTTTGTGGCTACCGGCATGGGCAGGAGTGCCTGCTGGTCGGTGTTCAACACCACGAAATCAACACCTTTGACCCCCTGGTTTGTCATGTAGGCAACGGCGTTGCAACCGCCACCGCCGACACCGAGGGCGAGGATAGTCGGAGGGTTTGTCTGACCGGCGAGGTCAGCGTTCTTATAGCTTGCCAAGAGGGCTGGGTCTTCTGCGTTTTCCATCTGTCGTGTTCTTTCTTCAAATTCTACCATCTGCTATTCGTCGGCGTCTGCGTCTTCTTCCTCTTCAACGCTCTGGGGCTGGAAGAGTTTGCAGATTTTGTCGCGCAGGTTGTTTATAGCAGCGCCGGCGCGTTCGGTGCTGGAACTGCCACCTTCGTATGGCTCTTCGGGCTCAACCTCTGATGCCCCGAAGGGGTCTTCGTCGTCGGGGTCGGTATATACCGGTTGCTCGGGGCGGCGATGATGTTGCTCTAAATCGGCATGTCCTTTGTTTTTGCGCCGTCCGAAGAACGGGAAGCCGTAGCGCGACTTGGCGGTTTCGGGTTGGGCGTCCACGTCGGGGTCGTCGTTGTAGAGGTCGGGGTCGTCCTCGTCGATGTCGCGACGACGGCCCGTGCCTTGTGCCGGGGTGTAAATCTCGGTCTGGCGCTGTTCCTGTCGCTGTTCCTGACGCTGTTGTGGAGTCTCGGTGGTACCGGTCTCGGCGACGGGAACCTCGTCCTCCTCGGCGGGGTCTTCGAATACCGTTACGGGCGGGGCCGGCGGTGCGAGGGGTGACAGGCAACTGTCTTCGATTTTGCGCGCACCTGCAACGAGCAGGGCTATGATGTCGATGTTGTCGGCACTATTTCGTCCGGCTACGCGTAATGCTATGTCGCGCGGCATGTCGGCAACACGTGTGGGGAGCTTGCCCTGGGCCGTGAGCTGGTTGCCGAAGGCAGCGATGTTAGCCCCGCCGCCCGTAAGGACGATTTTGTTGAGCGTCTGGGCGTTGTATCCGGCGGCATTGAGCTGCGCCAAGACGTTGGCGGCGATTTCGCCGGCGCGCGAGTTGACGTATGCCGTAACCAACTCGGCATCGGCTATTTCAGCCTTGGCGGCAAATGCAATCTTCATGGCCTCGGCGGCTTCCTCGGTGATGTTGAAGCCCGTGGTGAGGTCGTAGGTGATGAGTCGGGCACCCATGGGTATGGTGCATACAAAGGCCAGCGTGCCCTCTTTGTAGACGGCTACGGTGGTTGTCTCGGCACCTATGTCGACAAGCGCTGTGCCGAGCTCTTTCTCGTCGGGAGTGAGCACCAGGTCGGCCACGGCGGTGGGGCGTATGATATACGTTACCTTTGCCGGGTCGATGGTGTCGTATTTAATGCGGTCGAGGTTCTGACGGGTCTCCTTTCCGCAGGTAATCATTACGAATTCACCCCTGAAACTCTCGCCGAACGTACCCACAGGACGTCGCACGGCGGCATTGTTGACATAGAATATGCGCGGCACTGTGGCCTCGATGTTCTTGTCGCCCATGAAGTCGTGGGTAGCCTCGAAGGCGAGCCTTTCGACCTGTCGCTCGGTTATTTCACATTCCTTAGGGAATTTCTGAGCGGCCTGAGCCGGCGCCCCTGATAGCGAACGGCCTCCGAGAGCCACCGCCAGGGCGCGCACCTTGCGCGGCTTTACGCCCGGGGCGTTTTCGAGTCGGCGTATGATTTCGTTGACGGCCGCAGATACCTCGCGAATGTTTTGGACACGTCCGTATCGCACGTTGTTGAGGCCGGCAATCTCCTCGACGGCGAGTACGGTAATGCGACCGTCGGGGCCGACGCTTCCGGCGGCACCCTTGATTTTCGACGAGGCTATTTCGATGGCTACAATTGTCTTGGGTTCCATAGGGGTGGATAATTATGGGTTAGAGTGAGAGATGCTGTCGCCGGGTTGCGGCTCGTTATTGTCGATGTCGAGTTCGCCGGTGGTTTCCTCGACCGTGGGGATGGGCGGAGGTGCCAGGGCCTTGTCGCGCCGGGTGGCTACAACCCTGTCGCGCCACTTTACGGCGATGGTGTCGTATGCCTCCCAACCGCGTGTGGGCGACACGTGGCGGTAGAAGCGGCGCAGACGGTCGAACTTGTCGTCGACCATCGATGTATCGCCAAAGTTTATGACATGGCCCACGATGGTGGGGATGAGTATGATGTTTCCGTCGGCCTCCTGTGTGACAGTGGCAATCATCGAGCCTATGCGCGGGTCGTTGGCGATTTTGTCGAGCAGCGGCAGCAATCGTTGTGCCGGGTGGAGGCTGTCGAAGCTGCCCACGAGTACGGGCACGTCGATGTGGTAGCGTAGCTCGGCGCGTATGCGCTTGCCGGTTGCGTTGATGTAGTACGACGGAGCCTTGGGGTCGAAGACGCGCGCCACGGGCACCATGGGTGTGACGTCGACATAGATGCGGCCGTCGCTGCGGAGGGTGACGTTGGCATCCTGCAGCTTGTCGCTGGCCAGGAGTCGCTTTTCGAGGGAGCCGAGGTCGAAGGTGCTGCGGAGACTGTCGGCAAGCGTGGCCGGGTCGATGCCGCTCTCGGCTATGACGTCGGATGTGTTGACGAAGCGCGAGGCAGGGTCGCTGAGCCTGACAGTCATACCCGTGACGTGGTCGGTGCGTGCCATGCGCGCCGTCAGCGGCAGGGCAAAGCCGATATAGACAGCCATAACGACTGTCAGCACACACATTATCACGGATTTCTTGCTCATCGAGGTCTTCAGTTTGCTTTATTGGGCCTTGAGTTCTTTGGCGAGTCGGGCGGTGAAGAGGTTGAGGTTGCCCGCGCCAAGGGTCAAAAGGATTTCAAAGTTACGATTTTTCATTGTATTGACAAAATCTTCTTTCGAAATCAGAGATTTTTTTTCGCAAGTCACTTTGTCGAATATTGTTTTGGAGCTAATGCCTGGTATTGGCTGCTCCCTGGCCGGGTAGAGGTCGACAAGTATTACCTCGTCGGCCGCCGAGAGGGCCTCGGCGAACTGGTCGGCGAAATCGCGCGTGCGGCTGTAGAGGTGCGGCTGGAAGGCCACGGTGAGCTGCCTGCCGGGGTAGAGGGCGCGTACCGAGGCTATGCTCTGGCGCAATTCGTCGGGGTGGTGGGCATAGTCGTCGATGATGGCGCGGTCTTTTTCTTTGAGGTGGAACTCGAAGCGGCGCTCCACGCCGGGGTATGTGCGCATTGCCTCGCGCGCGAGTTCGGGGGTGAGGGTGCCGGTGAGCCATACCGCGCCGAGGGCCGATATGGCGTTGTCGACGTTGATGTCGACGGGCACGCCCAGCTCGATGTCGGTGATTACGCCGCCGGGGTGCACGAAGTCGAATACGATGGTGCCGTTGCCGGTGCGCACGTTTGCGGCATGGAAGTCGCCGTCGGTACGCCCGAATGTGTAGGTCTTCACGCCGCCGGGTGTGCGTGGCCTGAGTTTTAGGCCGGTGCGCACGAGCAGGCATCCGCCAGGCACTATAAGCTCGGTGAAGTGGGCAAAGCTCTCGAGATAAGCCTCCTCGGTGCCGTATATGTCGAGGTGGTCGGGGTCGGTGGCGTTGACCACGGCGATGTAGGGGGTAAGCTGGTGGAAGGAGCGGTCGTACTCGTCGGCCTCGACGACGCTGTAGGGCGAGGTGGCACTGAGCATGAGGTTGCTGTCGTAGCCCTTGAGTATGCCGCCGAGGAAGGCGTTGCAACCCACGGGACCGGTGTGCATGATGTGTGCGGCCATCGACGAGGTAGTGGTCTTGCCGTGTGTGCCCGAGAAGCACAGGCTCTTGCTGTCGCGTGTGACCTGGCCGAGTACCCATGCGCGTTTGTGGAGCTCGAAACCGCCGTCGCGGAAGAATGTGAGGGGCACATTGTCGTCGGGAATGGCCGGGGTGTATACGACAAGTGTGTCCTCGTGGTCGCGGTAAGCCTCGGGGACGGCATCCATGCTGTCGGCATAACTGACGGCTGCGCCTTCGGCAGCGAGTTCGTCGGTGAGTGCGCTCTCGGTGCGGTCGTAGCCGGCAACGTCGAGCCCTTTCGACATATAGTAACGGGCCAGCGCGGCCATGCCGATGCCGCCGATACCCACGAAATATACTCGTTTCATTTTTAAGGTTAAAGATGGGTTAAAGATGAGAGATGATAATTAGATGAAACATAAGGGCAAAAAATCAAAAAGTACAAAAAGTTTTTTGTAATTTATGTCCTTTTTTGTCTTTATGTTTTCTCTTATCCTCTATGCGTCTCTCGTACTATTTTATAAATCTCGTCGACGATTTTGGTGTCGGCGTCGGGGAGGGCGAGTTTCGATATATTCTCGCTCAAGAGCCTGAGGGTCTCGGGGTTCTCGACCACGACGGCGGCCTGTGACCAGAGGTCTTTCCCGGCGTCCTTGTCGAGCACCATTCCGGCGGCCCCACGGCTTGCGAGAGCCTCGGCGTTGTGGCGCTGGTGGTCTTCGGCCACGTTGGGCGAGGGGACGAGGATAGACGGCTTGCCTAACAGCTCTAACTCGCTGATAGTGCCGGCACCGGCGCGTGCCACCACGAGGTCGGCGGCACGGTATGCCTCGGCCATGTCGCTGATAAACTCGGTGCAACGGATGTTGGGCAGCGCATATTTGTCGGCCTCCTCGACGCATCGTACATGGTCGCGTTTGCCGGTCTGCCACAGGACGTTGAAAGGTGCCAGTGCGGCGCGACCGTCGGCCATGGCGTCGATTACGGTCTGGTTGAGAGTGCGCGCCCCGAGGCTGCCGCCTACAAATACGACCAAGGGCTTGTCGGCTTCGAAGCCGAGGGACTTCTTAGCCTCGGCCTGAGTGAGCTTGCAGTCGAACAGTGATTTGCGCACGGGGTTGCCGGTCATGACGATTTTGTCGGCAGGGAAGAAACGCTCCATGCCCGGGTATGCCACGCAGATTGCGGCGGCGTGTGGCGCCAGCAGCTTGTTTGTGACGCCGGCGTAGGAGTTCTGCTCCTGGAGCAGAGTCGGCACGCCGGCGCGCTGCGCGGCCTTGAGTGTCGGCCCCGAGGCGTAGCCGCCCACGCCGATGGCAATGTCGGGCTGAAACTCGCGCACTACCCTACGCGCTATGCGTATGCTCTTCCACAACTTGAAGAGCACGGCGATGTTGCGCCACAGGCGTTTGCGGTCGAAGCCACTGACCGGCAGGCCGATGATTTCGTAACCGGCGGCGGGCACACGTTCCATTTCCATGCGGTTTTCGGCACCGACAAAGAGGATGTCGGCATCGGGGTCGCGTCGTTTTATGGCGTCGGCGATAGACAAAGCCGGGAATATATGTCCCCCGGTGCCTCCGCCGCTGATTAATACTTTCATAATTCTACTTTATGAATTGGGGTTATTAGTTTATAAACCCATTTGTCGAATAAATAGTTTAATCTCGCAAGGCCGGGTTGACGTCTTGTGCGCTTTCGGGCAGCAGGTCGTGCTCGATTCGCTGTGCCTGCTTGCTATCGGTGACGTGGACGGCATGACGGGCGACGGAGAGCATGACGCCGAAGGTGAGCGAGGTCGCCAACACGGATATGCCGCCCTTGGATATAAGCGGCAGCGGCTGGCCCGATACCGGTATTACGCCCGACACGATGGCCATGTGGTAGAGAGCCTGGAAGACTATGACGAAGGCGCAGCCCATGACGAGCACTCCGGGCATGGTGTGCTTGAACTGCAGCGTGAGCTTGGCACTTCGCCCCAATATCCAGACATATATTAGCAAGATAAACAGGCCTCCGAGCAGACCGAGCTCCTCGACTATGATAGCGAAAACATAGTCGGAATATGCCAGCGGCAGACGGGCGGCCTCGCGCGACTTGCCAGGGCCTACGCCTATTATGTGGCCGTGCGCCTGGGCTATGAAGCTGAGCTGCTCCTGCTGGTGCTCGAGGCTGAATGGCTCGAGGTGCTTGTTGGGGCGGTAGAAGTCGTCGACGCGCTTGTTCCATACCTTGCCGCGCCCCGAGCCGCCGATAGAGTCTTCATCGGCATGGTTGAGGCGGTTGGCAAGCTCCTGACGGGCCGTCATCTCGGTTTTTTCTTCGACAGTGGTTTTATATTTGTAGCCTCCGTAACCGAGAACCCCCATTATAGCGAATGCAATGCCGAATTTTTTCCACCCCATGCCTCCTACAAACATCATCGCCATGCCGATTGCGACGGTGATGATGGTGTTTGATAGGCCCTGCGAGAACAGCAGACCGGCGCAGAGCAGTAGGAACGCAAGACTAAAGCCAAGCCCCCACCACGACACATCGCGCTTGCCCTTGATTTGGGTCTTGGCGAGTATGTAGGCCATGCCGAGTGCCACGGCGAGTTTCATGAACTCCGACGGCAGGATTGGTGTGCCCATGATGGTAATCGAGCGTACGGCGCCGTTAATCGACTCCTGGTTGCCGCGCACGGCAATCATCATGCCTACCGCGCCAATGACGTAGAGCGGTATCCATCTGAAAATGTGGCGGTAGTGGATAGCCTGCAAAATGAGCATCAGCACCAGGCCGATGAGTATGAACCGGCCGTGGCGGATGAGCGGGCTGAAGATATCGTCGGCGTGGACCTCTTGCACCGAGGCCGAGAAGAGCTCGATACATGCTATCATCACCAAGAGCAGGTATGTGCCCCACAGGTGGTGGTCGATGCGCTTTTTAGGTTTTACCGCCGCAGCCGGCTGTTGGCGGCTGTCGTCGCCAATCGGGCTTTCGGGCTCGTCGGTCGCTGTCTGTTGCGTGCCGAGGGCGGTTTCTACTGCTTGGGAGAGGGAATCCATTGGTTTATTTATTTAGTAATTAGACTATGTCTGAGTCGTTGAAACATAAAGACAAAAAGTCAAAAAGGACATAAAATTTTTGTAATTTCCGTTTTTTGTCTTTATGTTTCTTCTGATTATTCCATTATTTATTTTGTAGTTCTTTTACTTTGGCTTTGAATTGACGGCCACGGTCTTCGTAGCTCTTGAAGAGGTCGAAGCTGGCGCAACAGGGCGAAAGCAGGACGGTGTCGCCGGGCTTGGCGAGTTCGCGGCAGGCGTTAACAGCGTCGGCGAGGTTATCGGTGTCGACAACTTTTACGTGCGGGCTGAAGAAGTCGACGATTTTCTCATTGTGCAAGCCCATGGCGACTATGGCCTTGACCTTTTGCTGCACAAGGGGCAGTATTTCGCTGTAGTCGTTGCCCTTGTCCTTTCCGCCGAGAATGAGCACCGTCGGGCGGTCCATGGCCTCGAGGGCATACCAGCACGAGTTGACATTGGTGGCCTTGGAGTCGTTGACCCAGCGCACGCCGTCGATATCGGCAACGAACTCGAGGCGGTGCTCAACGCCGTTGAAGTCAGACAGCGCGGCGCGGATATCATCCTTCTTGAGGTCGAAGATACAAGCCGACAGGCCGGCGGCCATAGAGTTGAACACGTTGTGCAGGCCGTTGAGGGCGAGGTCGGCACGAGGCATTTTCATGCTTGTGCCGGGGGTGTGGAATACCAGCTCGTTCTCGGCATCGATATATGCCGCCGAGTTTTCCTCGCAGTGCTCGGCAAATGGCAGCATACGGGCCTCGGTGGCGATATGGCGGAGTTGCTCGGTGATTACAGGGTCGTCCTGCCAGAAGATGAATACGTCCTGCGGGGTCATGTTCTGCAAGATGCGGAATTTGGCGTTGACATAGTTCTGCATCTTGAAGTCGTAGCGGTCGAGGTGGTCGGGTGTGATATTGAGCATCACGGCGACGTTGGCCTTGAAGTCGTACATGTTGTCGAGCTGGAAGCTGCTGAGTTCGACCACATATACCTTGTGCGGGTCGCGGGCCACCTGCCATGCCAGGCTGTTGCCGATGTTACCGGCGAGACTGGCGTCGATGCCTGCATGGCGCAGTATGTGGTGTATGAGCATGGTGGTGGTGGTCTTGCCGTTCGAACCGGTTATGCACACCATCTTAGAGTCGGTGTAGCGGCCGGCAAACTCAATCTCGCTGATTATGGGTATGTGCTTGGCCATGACCTCCTTAATCACCGGAGCTTCGAAGGGTATGCCCGGGCTCTTGACAATTTCGTCGGCCGAGAGTATGCGACTGAGGGTGTGACCGCCTTCCTCGAAAGGAATCTGCTCTTTTTCGAGAATTTCGCGGTATTTGGGCGAAATCTTACCGAAGTCGCTCAAAAAGACATCCATTCCCTTGTCCTTAGCCAGGACGGCAGCGCCGGTGCCGCTTTCTCCGGCACCGAGCACGACAAGGCGTTTCTTTGTCTTTTCCATTTTATCGTATTTTTAGTGTTACGAAAGTAATTACGGCAAGTATGATGCCGACAATCCAGAAGCGGGTCACGATTTTCTGCTCGGCAATGGCCCTGAGGGGGCGGTTGATGAGCACGCGCATCGTGGGGTCGGCATCTTTCTGATAGTGGTGGTGGAGCGGCGTCATCTTGAAGATACGGCCACCGCCTGTGCGCTTGAAGTAGGCCACCTGGAGTATTACCGACAGGTCTTCGATATAGAAGAGGGCGCACAGGATGGGCAGCAGCAACTCCTTGTGGATTAATATGGCAAACACGCAGATTACGCCGCCGAGGGTGAGGCTGCCGGTGTCGCCCATAAAGACCTGTGCCGGCGAGGCGTTGTACCACAGGAAGCCGATGAGGGCCCCGATAAACGCGGCCATATATACCACGAGCTCCTCGCTGCCGGGCACATACATGATGTTGAGGTAGGCGGAGTATATGATGTTGCCGCCGAGATATGCCATGAGTATTAGGGCGGCCCCGGCGATTGCCGACAGTCCGGCGGTCATGCCGTCGAGTCCGTCGTTGAGGTTGGCGCCGTTGCTCGTCGCCGACACCAGGAAGATGGTGATGAGTACGAACACTATCCAGCCGCCGGTCTCGGCATGGCGCCCCATCCAGCTTGTCAGCCACGAGTAGTTGAAGTTGTTGTTCTTGACGAACGGTATGGTAGTTTGGGGCGACTTGATTGTCTCCTGGTCGTAGACAACATCTTCGACGCGGTTGGTCTCTATGCTGACAATCTCGCGGTTTTCGACGATGGTCATCGAGGGGTTGAGGTACATCGTGACACCCACGATGAGTGCTATGCCCACCTGGCCTACGATTTTATATTTGCCCTTCATGCCGTCTTTGTTGTGCTTGCGCAGCTTGAGGTAGTCGTCGAGGAAGCCGATGAGGCCGAGCCACACGGTGGTGAGCAGCATCAGGAGCATGTAGACGTTCGAGAGGTTGCCCATCAGCAGGCACGGCACGATAATCGAGAAAATGATGATGATGCCGCCCATAGTGGGTGTGCCTGTCTTTGCCATCTGGCCGGCCAGGTCGAGGTCGCGGATTATCTCTCCGATTTGCATCTTTTGCAGACGGTGTATTACGCTGCGACCCACGAAAATAGCTAAGAGCAGGGCCAAGACGAAGGCTATGCCCGAGCGGAAGGTGATGTAGTTCATCAGCCTCACGCCGGGGAAACCGGATTCTTGAAGGAGAGAAAATAGCGAGTAAAGCATTGTTAATGTCGAATTTTGAATGTTGAATTTTGAATGTCGTGCATTTTAACATTCAAGATTATTCAAGGCTTGTTGTACTTCCTGGCGGTCGTCGAAGTGTAGGACTTTGTCGCCGATAATCTGCTCGGTCTCGTGTCCCTTGCCGGCAACGAGGATTATGTCGCCGGGCCTTGCGACAGCCACGGCGTGGCGGATTGCCTCGCGACGGTCGACGATGGTGGTGACGCGCTCACGGTCGGCGGCATCGAGCCCTGCAAGCATGTCGGCGAGTATGGCGTCGGGGTCTTCATCGCGCGGGTTGTCGCTGGTGAGGATTACCGTGTCGGAGCGGTCGGCGGCAGCTTTTGCCATGAGTGGGCGCTTGCCCTTGTCGCGGTTTCCGCCGCAGCCGCAGACGGTGATGACTGCGGCACCCTCGGGGGCTACCTCGCCGATGGTGTCGAGCACGTTGACGAGCGCGTCGGGGGTGTGGGCGTAGTCGACGATGGCAGTCACACCATTTTTCGAGCGGAAGGGCTGGAAACGCCCTGCCACGGGGCGGAGGCTGCTCAGGGCGACCATGGCCTCGTCGGACGGTATGCCAAGCAATACGCACGCGCCGTAGACGGCAGCGAGGTTAGAGGCATTGAAGCGGCCCACGAACATGGTCTCGACCTGGCGACCGCCGATTTCGAGCAACATGCCATCGAGGCGGTCTTCGACCACTTTTACGGTGAAGTCGGCGACATCGCGGGTTGAGTACATGGCCTTGCGTGCGGCGGTGTTCTGGAGCATCACCGCGCCGTTGCGGTCGTCGGCGTTGCTGAGTGCGAAAGCTGACGACGGGAGGCCGTCGAAAAACGATTTCTTAGCCTTGAGGTATGCCTCGACAGTCTTGTGGTAGTCGAGGTGGTCGCGTGTGAGGTTGGTAAATATGCCGCCGGCGAATGTGAGCCCGGCAATGCGGTGCTGGTCGCATGCGTGGCTGCTGACCTCCATTGCGGCGAAGGTGCAACCGGCGTCGACCATGCTGCGCAGCAGGGCGTTGAGCTGCACCGGGTCGGGCGTGGTGTGCTCGGCCGGGCGGCTGTCGCCGTCGATGATGTTGGCCACGGTCGAGATGAGTCCGGCCTTGTGTCCGCGCAGACGCGCCACCTCGTAGAGCAGCGTGGCGATTGTGGTCTTGCCATTGGTGCCGGTCACGCCAACGAGGGTAAGCTCGTCGCTGGGGTCGCCATAGAAGCGCGAAGCCAGCCTGCCGAGTGCGTCGCGGCTGTCGGCCACACGCACATAAACGGCCTTGCTGTCGGCATTTTCAGGAATTTCCTCACAAACGATGGTAGTAGCACCGGCCACTAAGGCTTTGTCGATAAACTTGTGGCCGTCGACAGCCACGCCCCTGACGGCGACGAACATGGCGCCGGGGACTACGGCGCGGCTGTCGGCAGTGATGCCTTTGACAGCGCGGCTGTCGACGCCGAGCGGCGTTTCATAGTCGGGCAGCGCGTCGAGCATTACGTCGAGCGTCGTTGCGCGGCCTTTAGGGTTGATATTTGAATTTTCAGTCATGTCTGAGTGTTAGGTCTATACGTGTTCCGGGTCCGGCCGGGGTGCCGGCCTCGGGTGTCTGGGCGCAGACATAGCCCACGCCGTGAAATCTTACTGCATACCCCTTGCTCTCGAGCAGGGTCAGTGCCTCGCGTATGCTCACACCCTTTACATCGGGCACCCGTCCGGCGGTGTCGCATGGTGCCGGGCGGCGTATTGCCTGTGTGCGACCCAGGTCGAGCTCGTTGTGCAGGGTGGCGTTGCGCGTGTTGTCGAAACTGGCATAGACGGTCGGGCCCATAGCGTCGGGCTTGCGCGGTGCCTCTTTAAACTCGGGGTTGTCGTTTAGCATCGAGCGGGCGTAGAGCTTGAGGGCAGTGTTTTTGAGCACCACGCCCGAGCTGACCGCCGGGCCACGGAATGGCAGCTTGGGGTCGTTGATGACCACTATGCAGGTATATTTGGGATTGTCGAAGGGGAAGAAGCCGCAGAAAGTGACTCGGTAGTGACCCTCGCGGTAGCCGCCCTTCCAGGGGGTCTTGGGGCTTATGCTGTCGCCTTTGGCATCGACCTTGGGGCGTTCGAGGGCAATCTTGCACGTGCCCGTCTTACCGGCAATCTCTACGGCATCGTTGCGCAGTATTTTAGCGGTGCCACCCTCGCCCCATACCACTCCGTGCATCATCTGACGCAGGGTGGCGGCGTTTTCGGGGCTCATCATGCGACGGCGCACATAGCTGACCTCGAGCATGGAGTCGCGGCCGTCGGGGGTGCGCAGACCCTTGACGAGTCGCGGACGCACGAACTCGCCGTTGTTTGCCACGGCATTGTAGAACGCACAGGTATATAGCGGCGGAATGGCCGTCGAGTAGCCGAAGACCATGCGCGAGAGGTCAATCAACTTGGGGTCGCGCGGCACCATGGGCGGACGTTCGCCGGCAATGCCGGTGTTGAAGTGGTCGAAAAACCCGAGTTCGGCCAGGTCGCGGCGAAACTGCGAGGGGTCGTTGCTATAATGCGGCATAGAGAGTTTGACCATGCCGATATTCGACGAATACTCGATGAAACGGCTTACAGGGAGGCTGCCTGGCGAGTGTGTGTCGCGGATTGGGCGGTTGTTGAGATATGAGTAGCTGTGGCCGATAGAATATACCTGGTTAGGATGAGCAAACCCCTTTTCGAGGGCCACGGCCATGGTCATGACCTTCATTACCGAGCCGGGCTCGTAGGGCTGCACGCAGCGGTTGAGGGCCTCGATGTAGCGCGGTTCGCGCGAGGAGGGGTCGAGCTCGAGGTTAGAGATGGCCTTGATGTCGCCGGTCTTGACTTCCATCAGCATGGCGGCTCCCCACTCGGCCTGCGAGTTGTGGAGCATGGTGTTGAGCTCGCTCTCGAGGATGTCCTGCATGGTGATGTCGATGGTTGTGTAGACGTCGAAACCCTTGACGGCTGCGGTGTCCTCGATATATTTTGTGCCACGAGTCGAGAGTCCGCGCACTTTTACTCCGGCGTGGCCGTAGAGCAATGTGTCGAGGGCGTATTCAAGGCCCGAGCGGCCATGCACCTCGCTACATTCCTTGGTCATGCCAACACGGCCTATGCTTCGACGCGCCATAGAGCCGAAGGGATATGAGCGTTTGAGGCGGCGGTCTTTCTTAAGACCGGTGTAGCGCGACTTGTCGAAGTCGCGGAAGAAGGGGAAGGTGGTGCGGATTTGGTCGTAGACGCGCTGCGGCACGTCGCGGGCAAGCACGAAGTTGCGCGTGCGGCTGCCCTTGGGTTTGTCGAGCTGGGCGTTTATGCGCTTGTGCCATGCGGCGGTGTCGTGGGGGGCGAAATATTTTGCCAGCGAGTCGCACAACTCGGGTACGGCGGCGGTAAACTCTATGATTTTGAACGACTCTGCGCGGAGGTCCATCATCACGGTGTAGTAATATAGGTTTGTGGCGAGTATGCTGCCGTCGGAGGCGAGGATTTCGCCTCGTGTGGGCGGGATGGGCTTGACCGAGGCGAGGGTCGAATCGCCCATGTGGTTCCATGCCTCGGCGTGAAGCACGGTGGTCTTGAAGAGGTTTATGGCTATGGCGAAGGCCACGGCGACGCATGCCGCGAAGATAAAGATGAAACGCCCGACTGTATAGCGCTGTTTTTCGCCGGGTGTGTGCTGAGGAGAACGTTGTGCTGGCATTTTGGGTGGTTGAATGTTGTTTGTGATGTTTGTTGGCTTGTAAGTCTAATCTTTTATAATACGTGATGATTTTTACCCGCACATGATAATCAGGGCTCGTCGACGGCCCTTTTGATGACCTCGGGGTGCTTGTCGGGCACTGTCAACCCGAGCTGCAGCGAGTCGACCAGGTGCATCATGGCCATCTCGCGCGTCATGGTCATATAGAGCGAACGCTGGCGCTGTTTCTCGGTCTGCATGACTTCAATCTGGGTCTTGAGGTTTTCAATCGTGTTGTCGCTGGTGAGGCAGTCGAAACGCATGGCTATCATCAGCACGCAGGCAAGCAGCACGAAACAGGTGACGAAGAGGTGGCGCCTGAAGAAGCGGCTCGACACCCCGTCGCCCTGGATTACCAGGCGGATGAAGTTCCAGATTTTTTCGATTGCGGTTAGAAAGATGTTCGACATGTCTTTGTCACAGGATAGGGGGAGAGGTTTATAATTTTGTTGCGACTCTTAGTTTCGCGCTGCGGCTGCGCGGGTTTCGTTCGACCTCGTCGTCGGTTGGGACGATTGGTTTGCTGCCGAGGGGCTTCATCGGCGACGACGAACGGCCGAAGAGGTCTTTTTCCTCATGGCCGTCGGTGCGGCCCGTGCGCATGAAGTTTTTGACCATGCGGTCTTCGAGGCTGTGATATGTTATGACCGCCAGCCTGCCGCCCGGGCGCAGGGCCTCGACGCACTGGTTGAGGAAGCTCTCGAGGGCGTCCATCTCGCCGTTGACGGCGATGCGCAGGGCCTGGAATACCTGGGCCAGTTCCTTTTTCTCTTTGGCGCGGCTGATAAGAGGCGACACGACTTCGACGAGGCGACCTGTTGTGTCGACAGGCGCGGTGTTGCGGGCCTTGACAATGGCATCGGCAAGGCGGCGCGCCTGGGGCAGTTCGCCATAAATTTTGAAAAGCCGTGCCAGCTCGGCGGCCTCGGCCCCGGCAACGATGTCGGCGGCGCTGCGCGAGGCGTTGCTGTTCATGCGCATGTCGAGGGGGCCGTCGGCGCGGAACGAGAAACCGCGCGAGGCGTCGTCGAAATGGTGGCTCGACACGCCTAAGTCGGCAAGTATGCCGTCGACGCGGCCAAGCACGCCGTAGTAGTCGAGATAATTGGCCATGAAGCGGAAGTTGCCGTGAATGGGCGTGAAACCGGGGGCCGTGAAGGCACGCTCGATTGCGTCGGCATCCTGGTCGAAAGAATATAGCCTTCCTCCGTCGCCGAGCATGGCGGCTATGGCGCGGCTGTGGCCGCCGCCGCCGAGCGTGGCGTCGACATATATGCCGCCGGGACGGATGTCGAGGGCAGACAGACTTTCGGGCAATAATGCCGGGATGTGATAAACTTCCTGATTCATAATCTATTAGTGGCCGCAATAGCGTGTGGTACACGCCATTGCGGCTTTCGAAGTTCAAAATTACTGATTTTTTGCGATAATTTACAAATCTAAACTCAAAAAGTTTTCAACAATTTTAAACAGGCCGCGTACTTATTATTTATTAAGGTGTATGGTGGCGGTGTGGCGGCTTCGCGCAAGGCGGCGCAGTTTGCAATTGTAAATTTTGTCGCTTGCACTCTTTTTTGTACTTTTGTGGGTGAAAAATAAAATATCCCGAAAAATGGCAGGAGTACGACCAAAGAAGGCCCTCGGGCAGCATTTTCTCACCGATATGGGAGTGGCAAGGCGCATAGCCTCGACGCTTGATGACTACCGTGGCCTGCCCGTGCTCGAAATCGGGCCGGGCACCGGCGTGCTGACACAGTTCTTGCTCGAACAGCACAGCCCTGCCGACTTGGTGCTTGCCGAAATCGACAGCGAGTCGGTGGCGTGGCTCAAGGGGCACCTCCCCCAGCCCCAGCCACGGATTATCGAGGGCGATTTTTTGCAAATGTCTGATACCGAGGTGTTCCCCGGTGACGGGCAATTTTGCGTGATTGGCAACTACCCCTACAACATATCATCGCAGATATTTTTCAAAGTTCTCGACTGGCGCGACCGCGTGATATGCTGCTCGGGCATGTTGCAGCGCGAGGTGGCCCAGCGTCTTGCCGCCCCCGAGGGCTCACGCGACAGGGGCATACTGAGCGTGTTGCTGCAGGCGTGGTACGACGTGGAATACCTCTTCACCGTGTCGGAGCACGTGTTCAACCCGCCGCCTAAGGTCAAGTCTGGAGTAATACGTATGCGCCGCAACGACGTTACCGACCTCGGTGTCGACGCCCGGCTTTTCCGCACGGTTGTCAAGACCACCTTCGGCATGAGGCGCAAGACGCTGCGCAACTCTGTCAAGTCGCTGCTGCCCCCGGGCGCCGTGGCCGACTGGCCCGACCTGCTCAACCTGAGGCCCGAACAATTGTCGGTAGGGCAGTTTGTCGAACTTACCAAACGAATAGAGGAGCTCCGTAAATAATGAAAGAATTTACCCAGGACGATATAGAGCGTATCAGCAGCATCATCGCCGCTGACAACAGCGAGGCCGCACATGCCGAACTGGCAGACCTGCACCCTGCCGATATAGCCGAGCTCTTCCAGCAGCTCGACACCGAGCAGTCGGAATACCTCTTCAGACTCCTCGACGAGGACACCGCCGCCGACGTGCTGATGGAACTCGACGAGGACGAACGTCTGAAACTTATCGAGGACATGCCCGCCGAGGAAATCGCCAAGCAGATTGACCACCTCGACACCGACGACGCCGTAGACTTAATCCAGCAGCTCGACGAAGAGGAGCGCGACGAAATCATATCGCACATCGACGACGTAGAGCAGGCCGGCGACATCATAGACCTGTTGAAGTATGACGAGGACACCGCCGGCGGCCTGATGGGCACCGAGATGATTGTGGTCAACGAAAACTGGTCGATGCCCGAGTGTATCAAACAGATGCGCCTGCAGGCCGAGGACATGGACGAAATATACTACGTCTATGTCGTCGACAACGACTACCGCCTGCGCGGCACGCTGCCGCTGAAGATGATGCTCACCCACCCCTCGGTGTCGAAAATCAAGCATGTAATGGAGGCCGACCCCGTGAGCGTGAAGGCCGATACCCCGATTGACGAGGTGGCCCTCGACTTTGAGAAATACGACCTTGTGGCCATGCCCGTGGTCGACTCGATTGGGCGACTGCTGGGCCGTATCACTGTCGACGACGTGATGGACCAGGTGCGCGAGTCGAGCGAACGCGACTACCAGTTGGCATCAGGTCTTTCGAGCGACGTCGATGCCGACGACTCGGTCATCGCGCAGACCAAGGCGCGCATACCGTGGCTGCTGGTGGGCATAGCCTCGGGCATACTTGCATCGGTCATCCTCGGCGCCTTCGAAGCGCAGCTACAGGCCGTGACGGCCCTGGCGCTCTTTATCCCGATTATCGGCGGCACCGGCGGCAACGTGGGCGTGCAGGCATCGGCCATCGTGGTGCAGGGCCTTGCAAACGGCTCGCTCGAGGTCAAGGAGTTTGCGCGCCAGCTCGGCAAGGAGACCCTTATCGGCCTGCTCAATGCCACCATCATCACCGCCGTGGTGCTGGCCTACAACCTGATAGTGATGCCGGGCGAACTGGCGGTGACAATCTCGGTGGCGGTGTCGCTGTTCGTAGTGGTGATGTTTGCCTCGATTCTCGGCACGGTCATACCCCTTACCCTCGAAAAAATCCATATCAACCCGGCCCTTGCCACCGGCCCCTTCATACAGATTATGAACGACCTCTTCGGTATAATAATCTACGTGCAGGTGGCTACGTTCTTCCTCGACAAACTCGGTTCTGGCGGCCTATAAGTTCATAACGAAATGTACAAGTCAATCCGCTACGTGCGCATCATAATCTCGCTAATCGCCATGGCCGTGCCAACATGGGCGCTCCTGGCCGGCTACGAGAGTGTGTTTGTGCGTATGCAGATATTGACTGCTTTGATAAGCGGCGTTGCCGTGTGCCTGGTCTTCTGGGCGGTGGTCACGCTGGTCTACGGGCGCATATACTGCTCTACGGTATGCCCACTCGGCACGCTCGTCGACTGCGTGTCGGCCGCCGGCCGCATAGTGCGCCGCGACCGCCGCGAGTACCGCTACTGTGCCCCTTCGTCGCGCACGCGCATAGTGTTCCTGCTCGTCATGCTTGTGTCGCTTGTGAGCGGTTCGGCCTTGCTGCCCACCATCCTCGACCCCTACAGCGCGTATGCGCGTATGGTGAGGGAGCTAATCGGCAGGCCCTTAGGTATTTCGTTCGACGCTGCTGCATACACCATGACCTCGCTGGCAATAGCCGTTATCACCGCCATAGGCGTGGTGCTGGTGTCGTGGCGGCGAGGCAGGCTGCTGTGCAACACGGTATGCCCCGTGGGCACCGTGCTCGGCGTGGGCGCGAAACGTTCGTATTTCCATATCGAAATCGACCCCGACCGGTGTATAAACTGCGGCGAATGTGAGCGTGTATGCAAGGCCCAGTGCATCAAATTGCCCGAAAAGACTGTCGACACCTCGCGCTGCGTGGTGTGCTTCGACTGTACTACCGTATGCCCCAACCAGGCTATAAATTATAAATCAGGCCGTTACCACTTAGATATGCCCATGCTGCAAGACCTGCAGCGCAGTGCCCCGGCCGAAACTTCTGCCCCAAAATGAAACAATATCTCGACCTGTTGCAACATATCCTCGACCACGGCGTGGTAAAGCACGACCGCACCGGCACCGGCACCATATCGACCTTCGGCTACCAGATGCGCTTTAACCTCGAAGAAGGCTTCCCCCTCCTGACGACCAAGAAGCTGCATCTCAAGTCAATCATACACGAACTGCTGTGGTTCCTTGCCGGTGACACCAATGTGAAATACCTGCAAGACAACGGCGTGAGGATATGGAACGAATGGGCCGACGCCAATGGCGAGCTCGGCCATATCTACGGCTACCAGTGGCGGTCGTGGCCCGACTACGACGGCGGCCACATCGACCAGATACGCGAGGCCGTGGAGACCATAAAGCACAACCCCGACTCGCGCCGCATAATAGTGAGCGCGTGGAATGTTGCCGACCTTCCCACGATGAAGCTGCCGCCGTGCCATGCGATGTTCCAGTTCTATGTAGCCGACGGGCGCCTGAGCCTGCAGCTCTACCAGCGCAGTGCCGACTGCTTCCTCGGAGTGCCGTTCAATATCGCCTCGTATGCCCTGCTGCTGCAGATGATGGCACAGGTGACGGGCCTTCGTGCCGGCGACTTCGTGCACACCCTCGGCGATGCGCACCTCTACCTCAACCATCTCGACCAGGCACGACTTCAGCTCACCCGGGAGCCGCGACCGCTGCCCAAGATGGTAATCAACCCCGCCGTCGACAATCTTTTCGATTTTAAATACGATGATTTCACCCTCGAGGGCTATGACCCTCATCCACATATAAAGGCAGACGTTTCGGTATGATACATATAATAGCAGCCATAGACCAGCATCGCGGCATCGGCTACGGTGGCGACATGCTCTACCATATCCGCGAGGATTTGCGCCGCTTCAAGTCGCTCACCATGGGCCACACCCTTGTCATGGGCCGCAAGACATTCGACTCGCTGCCCGGGGGCGCATTGCCAGGGCGTCGCAATATCGTGATTACCCGCAATGAAGCGTGGACGGCCCCGGAGGTCGAACGTGCATCGTCGCTTGCCGAGGCTCTCGCCATGGCCTCAGGCGACGAAATATATATTATCGGTGGAGGACAGGTATATGCCGAGGCCCTGCCGATTGCCGACATGCTCGACCTGACGCTTATACACTTGGCCGCTCCCGAGGTCGACACCTTCTTCCCACCCTACGAGGATATGTTCGTAGAGCGAGAGCGTGAAGACAAGCCGGACTATAGCTTCGTGACCCTGGTTCGAAAAGGCTTATGATTTGAAAATCAGAGGAAACACAAAGGCATAAGGGCAAAAGTTACATAAAATTTTTGTCCTTTTTTTGACTCTATGTGTTACATTCCATACTGCTCGGCTAAAAGTCGAATCCGAACTCGGCACGGAGCTTTCGGGTGAGGCCGCGTGCGGTCTGGAAGTAGGCGTGGCGAATGAGTTCTTCCTCTACGCGGCGTGGGATGCGGTTGTCGAAATCGACCGACACCCAGTGGCGCTTGTTCATGTGATAGCCGGGACGTATTGAGGGGTAACGGTCTTGTAGTTCGATGGAGAAATCGGGGTCGACCTTGAGGTTGTAGAATTGCCAATGCCCCGACAAGTCCATGAGGCAGAACATTTTGCCCCCGATTTCGAGCGACAGCGTGTCGGGCCCGAACGGGCACCTCTCGGTCGCGTGGGGCAGCGAAAGCCCATATTCTCTTACGTCTGCAATGTTCATCCGGGTATAGTGATGTGAGTTTGTTGTTGTGTAGGTTTATTTAGCCGGTTGCAAAGTTAGTTGATAAATTTGATTTGCCAATATTTTTCCAATAGGCAGAGATGCGTGGTTGTTATTTTGGAGATTATCTCGTATCTTTGACTTTGTCTTAGATACTATCGCTCTGCAAATTCAAAATAAATTTTGATTTGCTCTCGCTTATCCGTATCTTTGTAATAGTTATTCAACTTTTGCAAGCAAAATCTTGAAGGTTAAAGCCAATGCTTTTTGAGCCTTGTAGTGTCGCGCCATGCCGCGACCCCACGGGAGTTCGGTTTGAGCTTGCAAAATTTAAATGTCATTCGATGAAACACGAGAAGAGCCAGGAGCTTAAGGAGAAAATTGCCATCCTGCCCGATACGCCGGGAGTATATATGTACTTCGACAAGGAGGGCACGGTGATTTATGTGGGCAAGGCCAAGAACCTGAAACGGCGCGTGTCGTCGTATTTCAACCGCACCCACGACGTGCTGCGTACCAACCTGTTGGTGCGCAATATCGCCGACATGAAATATATCGTGGTGCCCACCGAGCAAGATGCCCTCAATCTCGAGAACTCGATGATTAAGGAGTACAAGCCTCGCTATAACGTGTTGCTCAAAGATGATAAGTCTTATCCGTGGATAGTCGTCACCAACGAGCTTTATCCCCGAGTGTTCCTCACACGCCAGCACGTGCGCGACGGTTCGAAATACTACGGCCCCTACACCAACACGGCTGTCGCGCGCACGGTGCTCGAGCTCATCGCCGAGCTCTACCCGGTGCGCACCTGCCGCATACCCATCACCCCCGACTACCTGGCCCGAGGCAAGGGGCGCCGCTGCCTGCAATACCACATAAAGCGTTGCAAGGGCTGCTGTACCGGCGAGATTGACCCCGAGACTTATAACGGCTATATCGACCGTGTGCGCCAGATTTTGCGCGGCGAGACTCAGGAACTTATGACCTACCTGCGCAGCGAGATGGAGCGACTGAGCATGGAGCTGCGCTTCGAAGAGGCGCAGGAGCTGAAACAAAGCTACCGTCTGCTCGAAAACTACCGCTCGAAGAGCGTGATTGTGAGCCAGACCATCGGCGATGTGGACGTGTTCGGCTTCGACGACGACGGCGGCAACGAGGTATATGTCAACTACATGCACGTGCGGCGCGGCGCGGTAGTGCGCAGCGTGACCCTGCGCTACCGCCGCAGCCTCGAGGAGTCGAGGGCGCAGATATTGGGATACGCGATGGAGGAAATACGCCTGTCGCTCGGCGTAGAGTACGACGAGATTATCGTCGCCGAAGCCCCCGAGGTAGAGATGACGGGCATAACCTTTACCATACCCCGCCGAGGCGACAAGGCCAAGCTGCTCGAAGTGAGCGAACGCAATGCGCGGCAAAACCGCGTAGACGACCTAAAGCACATGGAGCGGCACAACCCCGAAGAGCGCGTCGACAAGCTGATGGAACGCATGAAGGCCGACTTCCGCCTGAGCGAGCTGCCCAGGCATATTGAGTGCTTCGACAACTCCAACATACAGGGCACCAACCCGGTGGCATCGTGCGTAGTCTTCCGCAACGGCAGACCGTCGAAGAAAGACTACCGGCATTTCAACATCCGCACGGTCGAAGGCCCCGACGACTTCGCCTCGATGAAAGAGGTGCTGACACGCCGCTACACGCGCCTGATGGAAGAAGGCCAGGGCCTGCCGCAGCTCATCGTGGTCGACGGCGGCAAGGGACAGCTCAGCAGCGCCGTCGAGGCCCTCGACGAGATGGGCCTCAGGGGACAGATTGCCGTGGTGGGCATAGCGAAGCGCCTCGAAGAAATCTATTTCCCCGGCGACAGCGTGCCTCTATATATCGACAAAAATTCGGAGACCCTGCGGGTGGTGCAGCATCTCCGCGACGAGGCGCACCGCTTCGGCATCACCCATCACCGCAACCGCCGCAGCAAGAGCGCATTGGTTAGCGAACTCGACGGCATAAAGGGCATAGGCCCCAAGACCGCCGAGGCCCTACTGCAGCACTTCAAGAGCGTGAAGCGGCTCCGCGAGGCCGACGAGGCCGACATAGCGGCCATCATCGGACCGGCAAAAGCCAAAATACTTCTAAGCTCTTTCAACTACCACACCCCTAACATCCCTACAGGAGAGACAAATGATATTTAACTATTATCAACACTTTTATAGAGATGATTTAACATTGTTAATCAGCTTGCCATTCATGATTAAACCATTGTCTTTGCCTAAGCCAATCTTTTACAGCTTTTTCTGAGTGTCTACGTAAAAGATTAAAATCGAGGTCAAGGGGATATATACGACCGATATTAAAAGAAGCCGAAACATCATACATCCCATGCCAACCATTAGTTGGAAATTCCTTCGAACCGCCATTCACCATATGTTGAAACTTGGGGTTTCGGAGATATTCGCCATCAAGTACGAATACAATACTCCAAAAATAGCTATCCATTGCGTGTATAGATGGTTCTCTATCCCGAGTAACACGGTCGCGAATACTTGTTTTACATTGGACACAACCAAAGCAATACTTTTTACCATCCACAGTCGTAATGGCAAATAAATCAAAAATATTCCCTTTGATTTGCTCCTTAAGCCAGCTTATATCTCTTGGCTCATTGGCAATTTCATTCGCCTTAATAAGCGTATTGAGGTCGCGTTGAAGTATGAACTGAATTGGTAATCCGTCCATAGCCATAGTGGCAAGCTCTTTAATCATTTCCTCAAAGGCATGACCACTTGATTTCTTCCAGCTTTGATCTGCACTGACCACTTCTTGAATAATCCTCAAATCTTCAACACCCGATTTACGAAAAACATGTGCCTGATAAATGAAATGCCACAATAAAGAAATGTGATTAGGAAATTTCCTCATCCCCTGAATTATGGATTGCTTAATCGCATACTTTTGAGCTGCGGTTTCGATATCATCAAGCTTTTTCTCCGACAAAACGCCTCTCTTGTTTTTAGATAAGGCCTTTGCCTTAAGATTATCTAATTCAGATTCATACAGCTCTTGATAAGTCTGAACACAATACTGTTTGATTTCCTTGTTTGTAATCATTTAAACTGAGATTTTAAAATGCTGATAATTTGGTTTCCCCATGCGTACGCAAGAAGTGGGGGCACGGCATCACCTATTTGTTCGTATTTATCTTGAACCGTCCTATCAATATGTGGAACAAGGAATGGGCCATGGAAAATATATGAGTCTGGGAAAGACTGTAAACGGGCACATTCGCGCACAGTTAAAGCTCTATTAGAAGTAGGATGCACAAATTCATCGAGGCAATGACTTGTTACAGTTGAAGAAGGTTCGTTTAACTTTAACCGAACATTCCTTTTTATAAATATTTTCTTAGGGAGAATCCGAGCACGCTGTAAAGCTGCAATATCTTCGGTAGAGAAACGTTCAAATAAGTCCTTCAATCCCTCACCTGGCTTCAACAAGGCAAATCGACATATCGTATGCTCCCTATGCTTCATCGGAGTCTGTAAAGAGAGTTCCGTTTGTGTGGATTCTCCTCTTTTCCAAAAAGAATTATTTTTGAGAAGTGCGGAATACTCACTTTCCTCATCAAGATATTTTGTTGGTGACACTATTGTATTAGGTAAAACATTAGGCAGACCCATAAACGCTTCCTCAACTGTTGTTACATGTTTAGCTGTAGGAGTAGGTACTGTTAGCTTTAATTTACTATCTCGAGAAGCCAATATAAAATATCTATTTCGTTTTTGAGGAACACCGAATTGTGTGGCATCTAAAACGACTTCAATAAAGTTTTCATACCCGGCTTCCACTAATTCCTTTTTCAATACATCCACAATAAGCGTTTGGGAATCTTTTTGAGTTCTTTTAGACGTAATACCTGGTACATTTTCGAAAAGTAGCAGCTTTGCATTACAAATCTTTGCCATTCTAATACCCTCGCGAAAAAGGAATTGGCGGTCATCATAGAAAGACCTTGATGTATTCCCTGCAGTAGAGAACGTTTCGCAGGGCATACCCGAAGTCACCAAATCTACACCTTCTGCTGGGATAAATGGTAAAATCTGGTCTGCACTTACATTTCTAATGTCAGAATGTATGACATGAACATTGGGATGGTTTGCGCTATAAGTTTCGCAACAAGTCTTAATATATTCAATAGCGACCAAAGTACTGAACCCGGCCGCAGTAAGTCCTGTGCAAATACCGCCTGGACCTGCAAAACAATCTATGTGAGTATATTTTCGGTCGTCAGTCATAACATACGCAACGAACTCCCAATAGGCTGACAGGTGACCATGTCGGGTGTAAATCCCGCTTGCATCAAGCAAGAAACTTTTGCGACTACGAAGAAGTTCATAAAATGTTGAGATAGGTATTTACTTACATTAAATGGTCTTTGTCAGCTGGGGGCGCAGATTTAGATGCAAAGATAATAAATAATATTAAGAATACGGCATCCGTAACAAAGATAGTCCACCACAAAAAATCATCACCAGCCGCCGGAGGCACCGCCGCCGCCGGTCATACCACCGCCGAAGCCGCCGCCGCCGAAACCTCCACCACCGCCAAAGCCGTTTCCACCACGGCCACCGCCGGTGATAATGACGGGCGCGACAAGCTTGGGAATATCGTATAAAACCGAATTGACATGGCCGCAGTTGAGGCACGTGTACTCCTTCATACCCTGCCCCATGCTCAGGGTGGTGGGCTGGCGTAAAATCCTGTCGCGCGTGAGACGGCATGCCCGCGAATGGCACAATTCGCACTGGCGATAGCCCGAATTGGCATTGACATAGGGCTCGATATCAGTCTCGCCGCATTTGGGACACAGCCACACGTCGTAGTCAACCGACCCGAGTCGTTCCTCGGTGTCCTGTGCCTGGCTGAGATAGTCGTTGTCGTGCACCTCGTCGACCTTAGTCATAGCCGTGCCGCAGCGTGGGCACTTGCGGCTGCTATTACGGTAGCGGCTCATCGTCAGAAGCAATGGTATCGAAGCGAGCGCCGGCAGACCGAGGCCAAAGAATGTAAGGGCCAGATAGACAGGCTTCATGCTATTGAGGGCCATATACTTGTCATGCTTGCTGCGGCCACGGTTTGCGCGGACTGTAAGCACAAGCACAATAAGCATTACGATGGCAATGCACCCCGAGATAGCGAAATACGTTCCGAAGAAAGCTTTCAGACCCTCTCCATCGTCTTTCGAGGCAAAATCGACGTCGGCCTCGGCCGACCGGAACTCGGCAGCGGCATCGGGGTCGGTGAGTATGGTCTTGACGGTCTCTGCCGCATCTATGATGCCCTTGCCAAAATCACCTTGCCGAAAAGCCGGGAACATCTGATTGCGCAGTATTCCGGCACACACGATATCGGGCATTACGCCCTCGAGGCCGTAGCCGGGGCGTATGGCGGCGCGCCGCAAGTTCCTTGCCACAAGTATCAACAGGCCGTTGTCGACATCGCTCTTGCCCAAGCCCCATTTTGTAAACAAATCGGTGGCAAAAGCGTCTATGTCACCGCCCTCAATATCACCCACCACAACCACTACGGCTTCGGCAGAGGTCTGGCGGCGTATGTCGCGCATAATGGCATCGGCACGCGACAAATCTTCGGGCGACAAAATGCCGTCGGGGTCAGATACAAAACGAGTGCTGTCGGCCACATGCACATTAGGCACCTGGTCGACAGTATATGTAGCCGCCATAGCCACGACAGGCAATAGCAGCAGAGTGAGCAAGACAAGTAGCTGTTTCATTTCTTACGTCTGAACAGTGGCGCCGCCATTCTGAATAGGCGTATGGCGAAGAAGGCATATTCGGCCACCGTAAAAGCCCCGGCCACACGCGACAACAGCGACGAGCGGCCGCCGAAAATGGGTGCGCGCTGCTTGTAGCGCTCCACCTCGGCATTGAGCTTGAATTTTTCGATTTCCATTCGAGCCTGCACGAGAGCCCGGCGCATACGGATTTCATCAAGGGTAAACCCTGACCACTGTATGGTCTCTTCTTTAGGATAAGGGGGTAGATTGATTATCATGACGAGTATCTGTATTTGCAGGCGGGTCAAGCATGATACTGCTGATAAACCTCGCGACAGGGTTAACTAAAAGAGTCTTACGACAGGTAACAAGCACTATGAGCAGCACGATATAGAAGCCGGCCACTATTATGAATGACCACAGGGGGCTTAGCGACTCTGCCAGCGCAATGCCGACAGCGATTGACACAAAGACCAGTGCGACAGTCACGATAATAGTCAGCAAAGAGGCAAGGGCAATCGTCGACAACAGGCGCGTCAGCTTTTCTGCCACATTGAGGCGGGTGTCCTCGATGAGCAGCTTGACATAGCGCCCGATAATATGCGATATACCCGACAGTCCGGGGGTAGTTTCTTGATTTTCCATAATGCGATATATTAAACCGTCGGACACAAGGGGTGGGGATACGCGACAGCCAAAGACGAGTCTTTGGCTGTCGGATATTATTTCTTGGCTTCCTCAACCTCAGAAGCTATCATCTCGACGAGCTCGTCGACGTCGTCGGCAGCGATGATACCTTTTTTCTGGAGGATGAGTTTGATGCGTTCGCGCAGTTCGTCGCCGGTAGTGGGCGTGAGCAGGGCCGTTACGGCGGCACCTACAGCCGCGCCAAGCACAAATGTCATAAATCCTTTCATTTCAGTAGTTCTTTATATTTGACAAGGGTTTATAAATTTATTTCACTTCCTTGATTTCTTCGGCAATCTGGTCGGCAAGGCTCTCGAGGTCGCCCTCCTTGATGCCGGGCACATGGCTGCGGATATATGACTTGATGGCTGCACGGGTATCGCTGCCCTTCTGGGGTGCGAGAAGAAGTGCGGTGGCAGCGCCTACGAGGGCACCGCCGATAGCTGCGATGATGATGGGGAGTCCTTTCATTGTAGTTGTGTTTTTGGTTTGTCAGTAGTTTACTTTGTTAGAACATACAAAGGTAACAAAAAGTTTCGGACTGCGACAAACAAATTTGCCGTTATCGTGGATTTTGCTTATTTTTGCGAAAGATATGCAACAAACAAATGCCGACATAGGGCTTCGCGAAGCCCAGCATACCGTCGACCGCTGGATTACCACGGTCGGGGTGCGATATTTCTCGCCGCTGACCAATATGGCCGTCCTGGCCGAGGAAGTCGGCGAGGTGGCCCGTGTCATCGCGCGCACCGACGGCGAACAGTCGCCCAAAGCCGGCGAACGGCTCGACCTTGCCGACGAGCTTGCCGACCTTCTGTGGGTGACCATGGCGATTGCCAACCAGCACGGCATCGACCTGGCCGACGCCTTTGCCAACAATCTTGTCAAAAAAAACGTTAGAGACAACGAGAGGCACCGCCTCAATCCCAAACTTCAAGATAACTAACTACTAAAACACCACCACTATGTCAGACACGCCATTAGAAGACAAATACAACCAGGCCATCCACGCCAGCAAAGTAGGCGAGGACGACCAGGCCGTGGAGACGGCTGTAAAAAAAATCCTCGACGAGCACTTTGCCGAGAACAACAATGCCGACGTATATAAATTCCTCTTCAACACCATCGACCTGACCACCCTCAAGGCCACCGACTCTCCCAACTCGGTAGCGCGCTTCACCGAGGCCGTCAACGACTTCGAGGAGCGTTTCCCCTCGCTTCCCAATGTAGCCGCCATCTGCGTCTATCCCAACTTTGCCGCCGTGGTGCGTACGGTGCTCGAGGTATCGGGCGTGCGTCTGGCGTGTGTGTCGGGCGCCTTCCCGTCGAGCCAGTCGTTCGAAGAGGTCAAGATTGCCGAGACATCATTGGCCGTGGCCAACGGTGCCGATGAAATCGACATCGTACTCAACGTAGGCAACTTCCTCGACGGCGACTACGAGAGCGTGTGCGACGAAATCGAGGAGCAGAAAGAGGCCGTCCGCGACGGTGCCCTCAAGGTCATCCTCGAGACCGGCGCCCTCAAGACCGCCCGCAACATCAAGAAAGCATCAATCCTGAGCCTCTACAGCGGTGCCGACTTCCTCAAGACCTCGACAGGCAAGGAGTATCCCGGCGCAAGCCTCGAAGCCGCATATACCATGATGCAGTGCATCAAAGAATATTACGACAAGACAGGCCGCATGGTGGGCTTCAAGGCTGCCGGCGGCGTATCGACCACCGAGGACGCTGTCAAATACTACACCCTGGCAAAGGAAATACTCGGCGAGCAATGGCTTACCAACGAGTACTTCCGCCTGGGAGCGTCGCGCCTGGCCAACACACTGCTGTCGGCCATAGTCGGCTACGAGGTAAAGCACTTCTAACCCCATCACGCCCGGGGTCGTACGACCCCGGGCGTGATACAAAAACCAATATATATCGCAGCAATGAAAGTATGGATATACCTCGACGGGCGCCAGCAAGGCCCCTTCGAAATGGAAGACCTGAAGGCAAAACCCGGTTTTGACCAAAACACCCGCGTATGGTTCGAGGGCCTGCCCAAGTGGTACCCGGCCGGCAGCCTCGAGCAGCTCGCGCCGCTGTTTACCTCGACCACTCATGTAGCAGAGACTACCCAAGAAACGCCAGAGTGCCGGACACAGGCAGCAGGTGAAGCAGAAACCGAAACTTGCGAGACCTACAACGCCGGAGCAAACGCAGACGAACAGGCCGCAGAGCAAGAAACCACCCAACAGGTAGAACAGGTAGAGCAACCATACCAGCAATACAACCCCTATGCCCCGGGGCGCATGTACCGCCGCCCCCAACAGCCGGGCGAACCGTGCCCACCCACCTACCTGGGCTGGTCGGTATTCCTGATGATTTGCTGCTGTTCGCCCGTTAGCCTCGGAGCCCTCGCCGCCTCAATCTGCGTGTCGAGCTACTATGGGCGCGGCGACCTTGACAAGGCACGCAAGGCATCGGAATGGGCCGCGTGGCTCATCATGATTTCGTTTGCCCTTGGCATGATACCGTCGATGATGCTCAGCGCCCTGGCAAGCTGATGAAGCCCGGCGCAAAGCACCTTGTGGCGGTGACAGCGGCTGCTGCGGCCGCGCTAATCACCGTCGCGGGTCTCGCATGGTACTACTACACCCACGACCCATCGGAGGGTGCCGGGGCAAAATGCACCTTCAAACTCCTCACCGGCTATGACTGCCCGGGCTGCGGCAGCCAGCGTGCCCTGCATGCCATGCTCCACGGCGATATCGCGCAGGCATGGCATTTCAACCCCATGGTATTTTTCGCCGTGCCCCTGGCCGCTTACTACTTTATCGTCGAGGCCGGCCGCCGGCACTGGCCACGGCTGCACGCCGCCTCGGTAAAGCCGGTGATTATCATCGCGATTTTTATCGCCATCGTCGCCTATTGGATTGGGCGCAACTTATGATGTTATGGAAGAAAAGAAACTATTTCTACTCGATGCCTATGCCCTGATTTACAGGGCATACTATGCCCTGCTCCGCTCTCCGCGCACGACATCGGCGGGCTTCAACACCTCGGCCATATTCGGCTTCGTGAACACCCTCGAAGACCTCCTCAAGAAAGAGAACCCCGGCTATATAGCCGTATGCTTCGACCCGGCGCACGGCCACACTTTCCGCCACGAGCAATACCCCGAATACAAGGCCGGGCGCGACAAGCAGCCCGAAGACATAACATTGGCGCTCCCCTATATCAAGGCCATACTCGCGGCCTACCGCATACCCGTGGTCGAGGTCGAGGGCTACGAGGCCGACGACGTAATCGGCACGCTGTCGCGCCGCGCACTCGACGGGGGCTTCACCACCTATATGATGACCCCCGACAAAGACTACGGCCAACTGGTGACCGACCGCGTGTTTATGTACCGCCCGGCCATCAAGGGACAGGGCTTCGAAGTACGCGGCCCACAACAGGTGTGCGAACGCTACGGCATATCGTCGCCGCGCCAGGTAATAGACCTCCTGGCCCTCGAAGGCGATGCGTCGGACAACGTGCCCGGTTGCCCCGGCGTAGGCGAAAAGACGGCGGCCAAACTTATTGCGGAGTTTGGCTCGGTAGAAAACCTGCTCGAAAACACCGACAAGCTCAAGGGCGCGCTCCAGAAAAAAATAGTCGACAACGCCGACCAAATCCGCATGTCGAAAGAGCTGGTGACAATCATCACCGACGTGCCCACCGACATCGACCCGGAGTCGCTGCGCCGCTGCGAACCCGACACTGAGGCCTTGAAAAAGCTATATACCGAGCTCGAGTTTAAATCGTTCCTTGCCAAACTCGCGCCCATGCCCGTGGCCACACGTGGCGAGGGCGGACTTTTCGACCTCGTAGAAGACGAACCGGCGGCGACTGCCGATGTACCCGTCGCCGAAGCCCCGGCAGTCGAAGGCCGCGAAATCACCGACCAGGCAGAATTGAGCGACTTTATCAGCCACGCCATAGCTGCCGGCACTGTCGGCATGGCCCTCAACAGCGTCGGCAGCGAGGCCATGACAGCCACGGCCTACGGCATCGCACTGGCATACTACGCCGTCGGCAGCGACACGCCTGCAACGGCATATATAGACTTTGCCGCCATCCCCGACGCGCCGCTCTACATAACCCCGCTGCTTACGGCCCCGGGCGTCACCATCTGCGGCTCTGATATCAAGCGCGACATGCTCATACTGCGCCGCATGGCCATGCCCTTCGGCGGTGCACGGTGGTTCGACACCGCCGTGGCCCACTACCTGTGCCAGCCCGAGCAGAAGCACGACCTCGCCACCCTGGCTATGACCTACCTCGGTGTGCGCACATACGATTACGACCGTCCCGGCGACCGCTCGTCGGCACCGCTCGACCCTGTCGATGCCATGTGTCAGACGGCAGCCTTGTGCCTCAGGCTAAAGCCGATATTGCTCAAGGAAGTAGACGAACGGGGCCAGACCTCGCTGCTCGAAAACGTGGAGATGCCGCTCGTCGCCGTTCTCGCCGACATGGAGTGGCAGGGGGCACGCATCGACGTGGCCGAGTTGCGGCGCCTGTCAGGACAGCTTACCGAGCGTCTACACGACCTCGAAGAAAAGGCATACGCCATTGCAGGGCGGCGGTTCAACGTCGGTTCGCCCTCGCAGGTCGGTCAAATCCTCTTCGACGAGATGCAAATCGACCCCAAGGCCCGCAAGACCAAGGGAGGCGCGTGGTCGACGGCCGAAGACATACTCGAGAAATATGCCTCCACGGTGCCCTTGGTGCAACTCATCCTCGACATTCGCGGCCTCAAGAAATTGCTGGCCACATATATCGATGCCTTGCCCAAACTCATCAATCCTGCCACCGGCAAGCTGCATACGACATATAATCAGACCGTTACAGCCACAGGTCGCTTGTCGTCGACCAATCCCAACCTGCAGAACATACCAATCCGCAGTGCCGACGGCCGCGACATACGCCGCGCCTTCATCGCCGACCCGGGCTGCCTGCTGCTCAGTGCCGACTATTCGCAAATCGAGCTGCGCCTTATGGCCGACCTTAGCGGCGACCCGGTGATGATTGAGGCCTTCCTGTCGGGGGCCGACATTCACCGCGCCACGGCGGCCAAAATATATCACGAAGCCCTCGACGATGTGACCGACACGCAGCGTCGCAACGCCAAGACGGCAAACTTCGGCATCATCTACGGTATATCGGCCTTCGGCCTAAGCGAACGCCTGGGCATACCGCGTAGCGAGGCCAAGGAACTGATTGACGGATACCTCGCCACATACCCCCGTGTGGCCGAATACATGCAGGAATCTATCGAGCGTGCCCGCCAAGACGGCTACGTGACCACCATCATGGGGCGCCGCCGCTATCTGCCCGACATCGCCTCGCGCAGCAACACCGTGCGCTCGTATGCCGAGCGAAATGCCATCAACGCGCCGCTACAAGGTTCGGCTGCCGACATCATCAAGGTCGCCATGGTGCGCATCGACTCAGAAATTCGCCGCCGTGGGCTAAAATCGAGAATGATACTCCAGGTACACGACGAACTCATCTTCAACGTCGTTGAGGGCGAACTCGCCGAGATGCAGGCCCTGGTAATCGAGAATATGGAGAACGCCTACCATGGCCGCGTACCCCTGACCGCCGCAGCCGGCACCGCCACCAACTGGCTCGACGCACACTAAACCAACCCGCCCTCCATATCCACAAAGATAGCACACATATATGATTGAAAATCAAAACAAAAGTGCTATCTTTGCGGCATGAACGACTTGACAGTATCAAATATCGAACGGCAGAACGTACTGAATAACAGCTATGCCCTTCAAGCTATCCAAGAAAACTTGGATGTTAACGGTCTGCGCTTCCACGACCAAGTGCTTTTCACCACTAAAATGGTGGCTGAGTTTTATGGCGTGGATGAGAGGACTATTAAGCGCTATATCCAGGAATATGGAGACGAACTTCGTGCTAACGGCTATTTTTTAAGTCAGGGTAACTCACTGAAAGAAATAAGATTACATTTTGATGGGGACATTAATGTCCCTAACAAAGTCCGTAAGTTAGGGGTGTTCACCTTCCGGGCATTTCTGAATATCGGGATGCTTCTCACCGAGAGCGAGAGAGCCAAACAACTTCGCACGCGCATACTTGATATTGTCATCGCCACAATCAATGGTCGGGCAGGAGGTGGAACCAAATATATCAATTGGCGAGACCGCGACTATCTCCCTACGGCAATAAAAAGCGAGAACTATCGCAAGATTTTCACTCAAGCTGTAGGCAAATACGTAGAAGGTATTCCGACCTACAAGTACGAGCAGATTACCGACTTGATATATAAAGCAGTATTCCGGGAAAATGCCAAGGAATATCGCGTTGTTCTTCGTCTGCAAAACGAAGAAAATGTACGTCACACGCTATATACCGAGGTGTTGCTTTGCATTTCGTCATTTGAAAATGGCGTGGCTCATCAAATTGAGAAACGATATTCAGAGAATGGCAATAAACCGCTTTCTATCGAAGAGGTAAAAACAATCATTGATGATTTGGCTACCGCACCGATGATGGAACCGTTCATCAACGACGCGCGTTCAAAGATGGCATCGCGCGATGTAGCGTTCCGAGATGCCTGGCATGGAAATCTCGCTGAATATCTACGAGCAGTTACTCCCGACGAGTTCGATAAGTTCATAGGCGACGCCTCAATCGACTTTGATAATATCCTTGAAGCCAACCGAGAAGTTCTAAAACGTCTAAAGCAAGCCGATGACGACGATGAATGAAGAACTGAAATATATCGACTACGACGGGACGTTAGAGGTCTATCGTAAGACTGTTGCAGCCAGTGGCGGTGGACTTCAGGGCGTGAAAGACGAAGGCGGCATACGCAAAGTGCTCGACTTTGTGCAAAATGACCTATACTACCCGACTTTCGTCGAGAAACTGACTTATCTTGTCTTCGGCCTATGTACCGGCCATTATTTCGAGGATTCCAATAAGCGCGTGGCATTGACCATTGGCGTTTGGTTCCTCGTTCATAACGGCTACTATTGGCATGCCTATGGCTTCATGCAGTGCATGGAAGCAATCATCTATCATGTCGCCGCCGGCCGCATCGACAAAGACTTACTCCAACGCATCATCACCTGTTACATGGCAAACGAAGACTACCCCGAGTCTCTCAAACTCGAAATCATCCACGCCATCGACGACCAACAAACAGGAATTGACGAATAAGCACCGAAGAAAAAGACACGATGGTCAAAGTTGTTGTTAACCTAATTAATAAGAATAACGGCTCAAGCCGAGCATATATAGTTGGGTCGAGTTGTGGCTAATGTAGGAGCTGGGCCCTCCGGGACCAGCCATTTTCAAGGCAATGCTTTTCATTTATACACAAGTAGTTAAATGTAATGGCTGACCTATGGCTTGCCTCGGAGAGTCAAGCTCCTATCGTTGAGAACCCTCTTCTCTTATATTTTTAATTATGCACTATGATTTCGGATTGAGCCGGTATTTTGCTCTCAATGGTTGCTTGACTGAGTGGCTTTTAGCCTTGCTTTTATGGCCGGGGAGGGGGAGATGCTGTCGGCGCGGTGGAGGAGGGCTGTGGACTCGGGGGTGTTGCCGAGAAGGGTGGCAAGCGAGATTATAATCTGGGCGTTGTCGGGGTCGGCAGATAGGGCGTGGCGCCATGCAGCTTCGGCTTCGTCGCGTCGGCCAAGATAGAGCTTGCCCCAGGCAAGGGCGTCGAGGTAGCGCGGACTGTCGGGTAGGCCGGCAAGCAAAAGTTGGGCGCAGCGAACCATCATGGCACCATCGCGCCGTTCGCTATAATAGTCGAGCAAGCGGTCGGTAATCGGTCGGCGAAGATACGGCTTGTCTGCGGCAATGCCCTCGAGGGCGACAGGATATAGATTATACCCGCTGACCATGCGCAGGTCGGCGCGCAGACTGTCGAGCAGCGCGCCTAAGGCCACACCCGACGCGAGGGCACGCTCTACGGCCACAGGCACGGCGGTGCTGTCGCCGCGCATCAGTGCAGCCGTCATCATTCGAGCATGTGCGTCGGCGTTGTCAGGTGCGGCATCGGTCACCAAGGCGTAAAGGGCCTGCGCGCTGGCCCATTCACCGGCAGAGAACGCCCTGTCGGCGCGTCGTGACAAACTATCGCCACCCGAGCAATACGCCCCTACGGCAAGAAGCATAGCCAAAATATAAGCAACTCCGCGCATATTAATTTTTTTTGCAAATGTACGCAATTTACAACAAACAAGCTCCACAAAAAGCTTTTACAATTCTGCTTTTACGCATTTATGTTTCCTCTTAATCCCTGCGTCTACTCTTTCAGTCGCGAGTCGATGATTATTGTCACGGGGCCGGAGTTGGTGAGCGACACCTGCATGTCGGCACCGAATATGCCAGCAGCGACGGGACGGCCTACGAGGCGCGACATCTCGGCCTTGAACATTTCGTAGAGGCGTACGGCCAGCTCGTGACCGGCGGCACGGATATAGCTCGGGCGGTTGCCCTTGCGCGTCGAAGCCGTGAGGGTAAACTGGCTGACAGCGAGGACTTCGCCGCCGACATCGACCACCGAGCGGTTCATCACCCCTGCATCGTCGTCGAAAATCCGCAGCCCGGCAGCCTTGGCGGCAAGCCATTGGCAGTCGGCATCGGTATCGCCCTGCTCTACGCCGACAAGTATCATCAGGCCCTTGCCTATTGCCCCGACCGTCTGACCGTCGACAGTCACCGACGCGCCACTCACGCGCTGCACAACTATTCTCATCGGGCGTAGAAGATTGTATCGACACTTATTTTCACATCGTAGGGCGTGGCTTGGTCTGCCCTCGACGGCACTGCCGAGCGAAGATAGTAGAACGACAACTGTTCGTCCCACGACTTCAACGATGCCTGGCGCGTCTCGCCAACAGGAATAACGAGCGGCAGCGACGCATGGCGCCTGTGTAGCTGGCGACGCGAACTATCGTAGTATGTGATTGTTACGGCGAGGGAACTTGTGGGGCGGTCGCCGTTATTGGTCACAAAGAAAGTCTCGCGGCGCGAACGCAGCGGCTTGTCGTAACCGTTTATATCGACAGTGTGCGCAGCCGGGTTAGCAACGGTATCGATAAGAGCCGAGGCGCTTGCAGCAGCCTCTACAGCATCATTTTTCGGTTTCAGGCCATGGCGTGTGGTGGTCTGGGCATAAGCTGTCAGGGCCATAAGGCCGCCGGCAAGGAGGATGAGGAAAGTCTTCATAATTTTACGGGATAATCAATTGATGTGGCATCGCACCGCCATGCCCCCACGAGGTCGCGGGGCCGCTCGTCGTGGCGCTCGAGGCCGACACGGAACAGATATGGCACCAGTCGCACAAAGTTGACCGACAGGCCCTTGCGATAGTGCCTCATGGTAAGCCGAGAGAAAGGAGCGTCGAACGATATGACGAAGTCGCGCCTGCGCCCCTTTCCGGCAGCATTGCGTGCCTTTGGGTCGGCAAGCAAAGAGGCATCGTAAGTATGGCTGTCGGCACCGACAGTCATGTGCCCGAACGATGCCCCGGCAGGCACCGACAAGTCGCTGCTGTGAAGCAGCACCAGGTCGTAGACCCCAGGCTGGCCGCTACGGGCCTTGATTTCGAAGATTGTACCCGAAGGCAGACGCCACACCCCCTCGGGGGTGCCGGGCGTGGCGTCGAGCGAGTCAAGCTCTATCCGCAGCGGGCCGCCCCACGCCGTGACAGCGAGGAACAGAAGCACTGTGGATAAGAGCCAACGCATCATATCGTGCTGAATTTATATGCAAAGCCTATCGACAATATCTCCTTGACCTGCAACTTCTTCCACGACGGGTCGTCGCAGCGCGGAGTGCTCGAGTCGTAGCGCGCGTGGCAATAGATTTGCGTGGTCAGGAAGCGGTTTATTTCGAACACGAGGGTATTCTCCCAGTCCATCTGGGCCGTCTCGTAGTCGGTAAAGGCAAATATACGCGACGAGAACGAGATGTTGTAGCATATTTTCCAAAACAACCTCAACTCGGCCGTAGAACCGAAGTGGTGCGACACCTTGCGGCCGGCCTCGATATTATATTTGGTGGGGTCGATTTTGTCGCTGATACATGTGCGCAGGGCGTAAGACAACGGTGCCAGCGAGGCATCGAAGGTAAACGTCTTCTTGGCGTTGGCATAGTTGTAGGTCATACCGATACCGGCTGTCAGCTCGCCGGGAGAGAGAAACGACGAGCGCAGGTTCTGCGAGTTCGACTGGTACGAATTGAGCAACTGGGTCTTGAACTGCCCCGTAAACGAGTAGTACCAGCGTTTGTGGGCACGGATACCGAATGTGGTGTTGACCTGGAATATATCGTCGGTTATATTGTAGCTGTGCACAGTGTCGTCGGGTGCGCTGTTGATGCCGAGCTTGTATTGCGCGGTGGTCTCGAAGAGCAGGTTGGGGTGATACTGCGTGTTGAGCTTCACATTATAGTATAGCTGCCCCAGGGCATTTAGGTTGTTGTTACCGCCCTGATACCAGTTTGGCGACACATAAGCCTGAGAGAACTGCAGCGAGGCCGTGAAGGTGCGTATCCAGTGGCGTTTCTTTGCCGGACCTACGTCGATGGGGTTTACGGCTTCGGCCTTGTTGGCAAACTCCTCGATTGCTATGGTATGCTTCTCGGGGTCGACGACGGCGTGGAACGCCTTGGGTGCCTCGGGCAAAAGGTTAATGTTATATGTCACATTTTCGGGATGTTTGAGGAAGAGGTTGTAATTCAGCGCCTTGATTTTACGCTGCATGGCCATTTCTTCCTCTATCCACTCCGTGGCCGGGTTTCCGCTGAAGTCGGGAGTGAAAACCGATGTGGTATCAGGGTACTCGAAGCCTGTAAAGACGGCCGGAAGAAAGACTGTGCGCGGCAGCCTGCGGGTCGACATCAGCCGGTCATACGAACTCATGTCGACAGTGTCGAGGTAGGCGTTGAGTTCTTCGAGCGAACGCGGCGTCCTCTCCACCCTGACTGTATCGGCTGTCGTCGCGGCTACGCCGTTGTCGTCAGATACACGAGCTGTGCCGAAATACCGTGCCTGCGCCGTGGCAGATATGCTGATAGCCACCATGGCGGCGGCATAAAGTGTGCGTAATGTCAGTTTCATGTTAATTGCTTTTTAGCTGTATAAAGCGTACATACGCCAAAAGATAGAGCCCTGAACGATGGCTCGCCAAACCCGGCGGCAGCCATAAGCGCCGTCATATCGGCGCGCTGCGGGGCGGCAGCAATGCTCTCGGGGAGATATGAATAGGCCCGGACATCGCCGGACACGAGCCGGCCGGCTGCCGGGATGAGGTAACGGGTATAAAACTTATATAGCGGCCTGGTGAGCGGCGACACGGGTGTCGACAGCTCGAGTACGGCAACCGTGCCGCCGGGACGCAGTATACGCGCCATCTCGCGATATCCGGCCGCGATATCGGCAAAGTTACGCACCCCGTAGGCCACCGTGACGGCATCGGCACACTCGTCGGGCAGCCCCGTAGCGAGGCAGTCGGCCTGACGGAAGGTTACGGCCGCGCCCCCGGCTTTGCGACGGGCCTCGGCAAGCATACCCTCGCTCAGGTCGAGGCCGGTAACGCTTACCCCGGGTATGCGCCGGGCCATGGCAAGGGCGACATCGCCCGTGCCGGTGGCCATGTCGACTATATCATGTGCGCCGCAGCGGCGTATGACCTTGAGCAACGCTCTGAGCCACAGGCGGTCGAGCCCGAAGGTCATGGCGCGGTTCATGAAGTCGTAGGCCGGCGCGATGGCATCGAACATGGCCTCGACCTGTTCGGCCTTGCCACGTCCGTCGCCATAGGGGTTGATGTGTTCTACGTCCAAAAAAACAGGGATTTCTTGTTAAAAAAACTCTCGTAGGGTCGCGGCATGCCGCGACCGGGTAGGCGAGTCTATTTTCGGATAAATGCTTTGACTCCCGGTCGCGGCATGCCGCGACCCTACGAACTATATGAAATTTCTGAAATTACTTTTTCAGAAATGCGAGGATATTCTTCTCGATGCGCTCGGCTGCATTGGTTTCGTCGGCGGGGACGAACTTGCGGCCTGTCAGGTGCTCGTAGAGCTCGATATAGCGGTCAGAGATATTGCGGCATACCTCGGGAGTCATTTCGGGTACGACCTCGCCGGGACGGCCCATAAAGCCGTTCTCCATCAGCCATTGGCGCACGAACTCCTTCGAGAGCTGGCGCTGGGGCTTGCCGGCGTCGAAAAGCTCCTGATAGGTGTCGGCATAGAAGTAGCGCGACGAGTCGGGGGTGTGCACCTCGTCGATGAGTATGACCTTGCCGTCGTGCTTGCCAAACTCATATTTGGTGTCGACAAGGATAAGGCCCTTTTCGTCGGCCATACGTGTGCCGATTTCGAAGAGGCGGCGGGTATATTTCTCCATCACCTCGTAATCCTCGGCACTGACAATGCCCTGGGCGATGATTTCGTCGCGCGAGATGTTCTGGTCGTGGCCGGCATCGGCCTTGGTTGTCGGGGTGATAATCGGTTCGGGCAGACGCTGGTTCTCGCGCAGGCCCTCAGGCAGCTTCACGCCGCACAGCTCGCGGGCACCGGCGGCATATTCGCGCCATGCGCTGCCGGCAAGGTAGCCACGGATAATCATCTCCACGCGGAAACCCTCGGCACGCACACCGGCCGTCGCCATGGGGTCGACCTCGGCAAGCTTCCAGTTGGGGATTTCGGCCGAAGTGGCATCGAGGAAATAGTTGGCAATCTGGTTGAGAACCTGGCCCTTATAGGGGATGCCCTTAGGCAGCACCACGTCGAAGGCCGAGATGCGGTCGGTGGCAACCATCACCAGCAGGTCGCCTGCGATTGAGTATACATCGCGCACCTTGCCGTGATAGACAGGCGCGTCTTGATTGGAGAAGTGGAAATCAGTGCTTGTTAGGGGCATAACAGTGATAATGAATGAGTTTATTATATTGTTAGTTTTCTTTCTCGTCTTGTTCTTGGCGGTCTCCGAGGGCCTCGGCCTTGACCATGGCATCGTGACGCTCGTAGGCTTCGACTATGCGCTGCACCAGCGGGTGGCGCACGATATCTTTCTTGCCATACTCTATACGGCCTATTCCGGGCACGCCGTCGAGTATCTTCAGTGCCTGCACCAGGCCCGACTGCACCGAGCGCGGCAGGTCGATTTGCGTCACGTCGCCGGTGATTATCATGCGGGCATTCATGCCAAGGCGCGTCAGGAACATCTTGATTTGATGCACCGTGGTATTCTGGGCCTCGTCGAGCACAATCACGGCATCGTTGAGCGTGCGGCCTCGCATAAAGGCCAGCGGGGCTATCTGTATTACGTTGCTCTCCATGTACTCCTTGAGCTTTACCGACGGTATCATGTCCTCGAGGGCGTCGTAGAGCGGCTGCAGATAGGGGTCGATTTTGTCCTTCATGTCGCCGGGCAGGAAACCGAGTTTCTCGCCGGCCTCTACCGCCGGGCGCGAGAGTATGATTTTGCGCACCTCGCGGTTTTTGAGGGCCCGCACCGCCAGGGCGATGGCAATATACGTCTTGCCCGTACCGGCCGGGCCGAGGGCGAAGGTCAGGTCGTTCTTGGCGAAGCTGTCGACCATCAGCTGCTGGTTGGCATTTCGCGCGCTAATAGGCTTGCCGTTGATGCCGTAGATTATTACGCCGTCGCGCTTTAGCTCCTTGGGGGCCTCGCCCTTCACGATGTCGAGAATTGCCTCCTCGGTGAGCGTATTATAGTGCTCGGCATAGGCGCTAAGCTCCTTGATTTTGGCCTCGAAGTCGGCCGTCTCGCTCTCCTCGCCGATGACACGTATCACCGAGCCGCGCGCCGAAATGCGGAGCTTGGGATAGAGGTTCTTTATCAGCTGCATATTGGCATTGTTCACGCCATAGAAACACAGCGGGTCGACATTGTCGATAATAACTATTCTTTCAATCATAGACTCAGACCTCGGTACAGCGAGGGGCACTTTTGAAAAAGCCTCTGCAAAGTTACAAAAAATTTATCAATGACATCTGCCTGCATTCGATTAATAAGATATTTATCTATGCTTTTTGAGATGTTCTTACTTTAAAACATCAGGATAAAGAGAAAAATCAGTTGGCAAAAATAAAAAATCAATCTCGTTAACATCATTTAACAAATGGGGGGGTAAATTAAACTATTTAAATTAATTTTGCCACTTATTAGCGATAGTAGAAAAACAACATCACTTATTAACCATCCAGTATACCATGCTGATGTATACAAAACCAATCATTTTCAAGAGAAATCATCACAGGTTTCGGCAGTCCTTGAGTTTTTTATTCCTTGTCATGATGCTTTCGGTCAGTCTCGGAGTCAAAGCCCAGGTAAATGCCATCAGTGTAGAGAAATTCGATTACAATCCAAATGACCAGACGGCCATTACCTACCCTGAAAAAGACCCACAAAGCCACCGCAACTGCGCATTGGTCATCTTTAACAATGTAGAAGTAGGTGATTATCAATTTTCTGTCAACGGCTGGAGCAAGCGTGTCGACAAGACTTCTAAGGGTAAAAAGGTGATATGGCTCTACGTCTACCCCGGATGTAAGCGTATCACTATCGCAAATCCGGCGGTTACCGACAAGACACTCGATTACAATTGCGGCCGCACCTTGGAGTCGGGCAAGACATATATAATAACCTTGGGCAACGTATTCCTGCCGACAAATCAAAAGCAATACCTGACTTTTGTTCTCAACCCACCAACGGCTTCAATCGAGGTCAACGGCGAACCGTGGACAGTTACTAACGGCACAGCGCAAGAGTCGGTGAAACTCGGGCGCTACGAAATCAAGGCTGTATGCCAAGATTATCACACCTATCGCGACGTAGTGGAATTTACCGACGCCTCCAAACCTATGACGGTCAAGGTCAACTTAAAACCGGCATTCGGATATCTCGACATCGACGGCGGCTCTGATGTTGCCGACGGCGAGGTTTTTGTCGATGCCGTCAGGAAAGGCACTGGCAATGTAAAGCAAGTCCGCCTGCCGAGCGGCACATACACCGTAAAAATCACCAAGCGGCTCTATAAGACCTACGAGGGTAAGGTAACCATTACCGACGGCGAAACAAGCGTTTTAAAGCCGGTCATGACGCCCGACTTCTCAGTCACCACGCTTACCACGACCAGTGACGCCGAAATATGGCTTGATGACAAACTTCTCGGCAAGGGGCAATGGAAAGGCCCACTCGAGATTGGCGAATACGTAATCCATGTCCGCAAGGCCGGCCACGAGCCTCGCAGCCAGCAAATCAAAATCGAAAGCATCACCACACCCCACGAGTTCACGCTGCCGTCGCCTGTCCCTATCTACGGCGAGATTGACGTTACTTCCACCCCGTCAGGCGCAACAATAAAGCTCGACGGACAGCCCGTGGCCAGCACGACGCCCTACCACATCAACAACGTGATTATCGGCGACCATACGGTAAGTGTAGAAAAAGACGGCTATCAAACATATACACAAAAAGTAAGCGTCACAAAAGGACAGACAAGCAACGTTGTAGCCAAACTGTCGAATATCATCAACCTCAAGGTCTATGTCACCCCGGCAAGTGCCTCGGTAACGGCTAATGGCAGAACATTAGGCGGAACTATGCCCTACACAGTCAGCGGTCGCGTAGGCTCGTCGGTAAATCTATCGGCCTATGCTTCGGGCTACCACTCAAAGAATATAACCGAGACTTTCGACCGTAACGGGCGAAATATCAGCATCGTACTCAAAGAAAGAGGACCAGAATACTACGCTCCTCGCGGTGTCTACCTCGACATGGGCGGTTCGCTACTCGGCCTGATGGGTGTCAATGGCAATCTTGGCTGGTATGTCGGTCATTCAGGTTTCAACATCGAGGCCGAATGGATGATGAGTTTTTCAGGAAACGAGATATGTTGGACATCCATACACGATGGCGGCCACAGTTTTTATATGGATTACACCCCCATGGCCTACGGTGGTAAAATCGGCTATGGCATCAGCCTATATCGTAGTCAAGAACTTGAGTACCAGGAAGGCCTTGGCCGTGGCTGTGTACTTACACCCCAGGTTGGTCTACGCCTTGTCAGCTTTTCCTGCTCCCGAAGCACTTATTGCATGTCGGCCACACTCGGTCTACGATTCGAGTGGCGCACAGCTTCGCACTTCGGCTTCTTCTTCGTACCCGAATACCAATTCGGCGTAAGCAAAGGCGACATCTACGAAGTGATTTCTGATTTTAATAAGGATATCAAAAAGAATGCCGAAGGCTTTAACTTCCGCCTCGGTTTCTCTATAATCTTCGGCTCGAAATGAAAACGATACTAAAATATACCGCACTGGCACTAATGGCAATAGCCGCCGGCTGCTCGGATGATAACCACGACGGCTTCCTCGAAGACTATTTTCCTTCGAACGAGAACATATATTACTACGTTAGTCCCCAACATTTTAAGTTCGGAACTTATGGTGACACGAAGGATTTTAAGATAACTACCGACAACTTAACGTACACTATCGGTACAACACCTCAGTGGCTTACTTTAGAGCGAGTAGAAGGCTCATCAAGCTATTATAACGAGCAATCTTACGACATCACCGCCGACCCCAACTATGACTCCGAGACTCGCACCGGCATATTCGATATCAACTTCCAAACCCTTGACAAGCAACACGGCTTCAAGCTGCCCATGACTGCCGAGCAGGAAGGTAGAGGTAAATTCTTGAACTTTACTGGCGTAGGGTCATCGTCGTACTATACCTATCCCGAGAACATACCCTCGGGCGGCGGTACAATCAAAATCGACCTCAACTCTAATTGCCCAAACGTAACGACTACATCGTCGACAACAGGCATTACTTCTAATTATCATTTTACCAAACCTGAAGGAGCATCTGCCAAACAGACTATCGATATAACCATACCGCCTGTCACTACAAACAGCAGTAGGACTATAACCATCTATCTCGAGGCAGAGGGCGTAAACAATATCAGGCTCACTGTCAATCAATCAGCACCCGATGCCGGTTTAGAGAGCAGTAGCAGTATCAATTTCCCGGCAAGGGGCGGTTCTCAGAAATTCAACGTTAACTCGACAGAAGATAGTTGGACTATTACCCAGCCCTCGGCGAACTGGTGCAGCGTGGTCGCCGGTACCAAAGAAGTAACAATCCAATGCACAGCCAACACCAATACCTCGTCGCGCTCTACTTCGTTTAGTTTCAACATCCGTGGCATCAAGGTGTCAACTGTTACCGTAACCCAGGCAGCCCCGACTCTCGAGGTTTCACCCACATCCCTCACGTTTGAAAATACAAGCGGGGAAAGGACGGTAACGGTCACATCTGATGTCGACTGGGACAAGGTCACAGCCCCGTCGTGGGCAACGGTTTCACCCACAAGCGGCAAAGCCGGTAATACCACAGTCACTGTCAAAGTAAAAGAAAACGAAAGTGTGACCGAACGCACCGGTTCTGTCTCCTTTACTCGCAATGGCTGGACGAAGTCAGCATCAGTAAGCCTTCGCCAGGCCGCGTACGTACCGGAAATCAGCACCAAGAACCTGTTATTTGAGCGCACTGTCGGTACACGTACCATCCAAATCAACGCCAAAGGAGCCTGGAGCATCGTTCCAGATACAGCATGGCCCGACTGGCTAACAGTATCTCCGCTATCAGGCCGTGGAGCCGGGACAATAACCTTAACCGTAACTGCCAACAACTCGGCAGACGAACGAACAGCAAAATTCTATGTTGATTTTGGCAGCAATAAACGCGAGACCATCAACGTAAAGCAGCGTGGTCTTTATCTCGACATCGAAAGCCGCAACTTCGAATTCAATGTCTATGGTGGCACTTCCACACTGAGCTATACCACCAACTCAGCCGTGACATTTAGCATCGCGCCAGTTGACGGCGGGGCTACAAACTGGCTAAGCTTAGACACTACAAAAGATAGCGAAGCCAAAGTCACCGTGCCTTATAACAACTCGGCCAACGACCGCTCGGCCAACATCGTAATCACTCCGACCGAGACCGCCCTGTCGGCCCTGCGCATACCTGTGACCCAAAAAGGACGTGATGTTGAGTGCACAACCACATCAGTATCGCTATTCTTTAATGCCGGCACGTCGCAGGCCTTTACTGTCACCTCCGATGGTACATGCGACATAGCATGGGCTACACAGCCGACATGGGCAACGATAGATGTAAAAACCATAGCCAGCCCGAATCCCACAAGAGGCATCCGTGGCTCATGGGAATTTACCGTAAAGGTCGACGAGAATAGCACAGAGTCAAGCCGTACAGCCAACTTGGTAATTACGCTTACCGGTCTGCCCGATGGTCAGCAAAAACAAATCACAATCCCGGTTTATCAATACGGTAAAGGAATCGTAATTGACAAAGTTAACTGGGGTACTGACCACGACTGGAACGGACCGGGCACAAACCCAACTTTTAACATCACCATCAACAACAACTGGGGAGAAGACCACAACTGGAATTAATAAACACTGAAAAAACAGTAACGATAGGAGCTTGGACCTCCGGGACAAGCCATAATCTTAACGAAAAAAAGAACAACACAATATGAAACTCCGCACACTGATAACGAGTCTAATCACACTTAGCAGCCTTGCTTTGCTGTCGAGTTGCAGCAACACGCCCTACGAAGAACCTACAACCGACGAGGCCACAACCCAGTGGCATAGTTGTACCCTCAATTTCGATGGCGACATGCCGACTTTCGATGGCGGCAGCCGCGCCGAGGCAGGCACATGGGCAGCCAACTCACAAGTATATATCCACTTCAAACTTGCCGGCGGCGAAACCACCTATGGCAACGCCGTGCTTGGCTCCGACGGTAAATGGAAACTAAACTACAACGGTCGCCTCAGCAGCGGGGCCACCTACGACTGCCAGGTGTTCTATCTCGACGGCAATGTGACCAAAGACGCCCTCTTAACAAGCTTTACATTTGACTCTTCAGTCGGCGTCTACGCTGATACTGAGGCCAAATATACAGTGACAGATAATGAGGTAAGCCTCTCTGCCCGACTTACACCGAAGACTTCGAGAATACGTTTTGTAAATAATTCTTCTGGAAGCAATAGGTTTTATATATCTGGTATCGAATATATCACAGGCTTGGACTTGAAAACCTTACAAATGACCAAGTCGACCAACACTATATCAACGTATTACGGCTCAGCTTACAACAACGGTTATCATTATGGTACTTTTCCAGATAACAGTGAACTACAACTAAAAATAGGTAGTTACTACTACATATACGAAATGCCTGAAAATTCAACCGATTTTATGGCCGTTGGAAAGAGCGGATATATGAATATTCCCACTACCACCTCGCATAACAATTGGACTGTAGAAACCCAAAGCACTAAAATAGCGACCTATACTTCACCCAAAGCCGGGGCCGGGAGCTATAAACTCGATTTTTCCTTATCAGTAAACCAAAAGCTACAAATTTTGCTCACAAATATTGAATATTATAACTCTGTGATATATATACGTCTCTATCATAAGTCGGGAGAGTTGATAGAAACCTTACAAAAAGTAGGGAACAGCACGTATACAGAAGATTACCAATTGGATCTTGGTGCAGGCAGCTATTATCTCGAAGTCTCAACATCGAATCGCGAATGTACTTTTACCTTCAACACTACACGTAATTAAACCAATATAATATAATCCTTATGAAATTACGAAACATCCTGATTGCTGCTGTCGGCGCACTATTGGCCGTAAGCACACTAAGCTCCTGTGGTAAAAAGACAGCGACCTCTGCCATGCTGTCGAACGAGCGCGAGGTAACCAAAACCAAGAGTCTCCAACTGGCCGAACAAAAACCCATGCTACGCGGCTATGGCGAGGGCACTCACAACTCACAATCCTTCGCCCGCACCTACGCCGAAGGGCAGGCCCGTGCCGAACTTGCCCGTAAGCTCGGTGCACAAATCGTTACAGCCTCTGAGCAGACAACCGACGGGGCTCAAATCTCGCACTCCGACCTCACCGACCAAAGCATGGGAGAGGACGAGGGCGTACTATCGAATGCCAAGGCCGAGCAAATCGCCTCTGGAGCCATAAAGAACACAGCCGTAATCAACACCGACGTGTTCCAGCGCAAAGACGGCAAATACCATGTGTATGTCTGCATCGAATATATGGCCTCAATCGGCGACCTCGCTAAGGACATTGCCAACGGCTATAAGAAACAAATCGGCCAGCAGGTTTCTGACGAAGACCGCGCCAAAATGGAAGTACGTGCCGAGGAATTCCGCAAACGCATCGAAGAACGCCTTGCCAAGCTCAACGGCTCAACATTCTAAATTTATAATAAGGTTAAAGGTTAAGGATTAAAGGTTAATGAGATTAGCGAAAACGTTCTACAAATCACGCATGAACCTTATCCTTAAACCTTTAACCTTCAAACCATAAAAACTGAATATCCAAGCACATGCGATATCTTTTAGCCGCCGCCCTATGTATGCTCAGCGTGGTTTCGTGGGCACAAATGTGGTCGCGAGTACAGCAGAATCCCGACAAATATTTCATAGGCACCGGCACTGCCGCCACCGAACAGGAAGCCGACCAACTTGCGTTGGCCGAACTCATCTCACAGATTTCGGTAAGCGTCACTGTCGACACTGATATCAAGGACTATTCCGAGCAATCCGGCGGCAAAATCGTATCAGACAACACAATCTTTAAATCAACTATCAGCACCTATAGCAACGCCACACTAACGAGCACCGAACGCATGGTGCTATCCGACCCCGGCGACAAAGTGCAAAAGGTAGCACGATGGATATCGAGGGCCGAGTTCGGCAAAATCCTCGAGTCAAGGCGCAACAAAATACACGGCTTCATCGATGCAGCTATGCGCGCCCTCGAAAAGGGAAAAATCGATGTCGCCCTCAAATCGTATTACTGGGCCTACGCACTATTGCAGACTATGCAATACGTCAACAACGAAAAATACTATGACCACGTATTGGTCACATGGCTCCCCGAGCAAATTACCGACATACTTGGCGACCTGCACGCATCGGTTGTCGCCGACGACGGAAAGGGCAATATCGATATCAGCATACTCTATGGCGACAAGCCTGTATCGTCAATCGACTACACATATAACGATGGCGGTACCTGGAGCATGCTTTGCTCGGCAAAAGACGGCCTCGGCCGCCTCGAAATCACCTCGACGCTACCCATGCGAACCTACGACATACAGATAGAGGTCGAGTATCGCGACCAGGCCGACCTCGACCGCGAGGTAAACTCGATTATGCAGTATATCCCCGAGTTTGTGGCAAAACAGGGCTATATACGCATCCCCTGCGCCGTAACGCCCGGGGCGGACGTTGCCAAGACAGAAGAGAAACCCGAAAGCACACCCACAGGCGACTTTGCCAAGAATACGGCGGCAAAGACCTTTACAAGCGTACCTATCGAGGAACTCGCCGCTCCTCCGACAGTGACGGCACAGAAGGCCGAAGAATATACGGCCACACTACGGCGAGTCGAAAAAGCCATCAAGTCCAACTCCACCGCCTCGGTCTCAGACTGCTTTACAAGCGATGGCTACGCCCTTTTCAGACGTCTCATCGGCTATGGCAAGGGTCGAATAATCGGTACGCCGCGATATGTCTACTCGGCATATAAAGGCTATACATGGGCCAGAGGAATGTCCATGAGCTTCAGCTTCCGCCACGGCGTGCGCCGCAACTTTACCGAGGATATAGTCTTTACTTTCGACGAAACCGGCCTTATCCGCAATGTAGCGTTTGGTCTCGGTGCAACCACCACGGCTGACATCCTGGCCGACAATGCAGTGCCGGCCGCCGCCCGAATGTTGCTTACCGACTTTATGGAGAATTATCAAACTGCCTTCGCGCTCAAACGCCTCGACTACATACAATCGATATTCTCGGAAAACGCCCTGATTATCGTAGTAAACAAGCTTGTTAACGCCGGTCGCGAGGGTGCTTATCACAGCAAATATCAAAGTATCCGCTTAGACAGGGAAGCTTATATCGACCGCTTGGAACGGCAATTCCGTGAAAAAGAATTTATCAATCTCCGCTTCAATCAGACCGACCTGCGCCGGTCGAGCGACAATGTCAATACCACTGTCTACGGCATTCAGCTTGAGCAAGATTACTATTCTTCAAATTATTGCGACCACGGCTACCTCTTCCTGCAAATCAACCTGTCGGAACCTGAAAAACCACTAATCCAGGTGCGTACCTGGCAACCCGAACCTGACCCCGAGTTCGGCGTGTACAGCAACGACGATTTCCCAATACAGCATACAGACTGATATGAAAAAATACTTATTATCACTCACCATATTACTCATAGCGGTCTATCCGATGTGGGCACAGACCAACAAGTCTCGCGCACAAGAACGCTATGAGGAATTCCAGCGCAAGACACGCCAACGCTACGAGTCGTTTATGAAAGATGTCAACGACCGCTATGCAGCTATGATGGAGCGCGTGTGGGAACGCTATTATGCTTCAAGACCCGAGGAGAGACCCGTTTTCGACGAACCGCCTACACCCGTGGTCGACAACAATCCCGAACAGCCGGTCGTGCCGCGCCCCGTGCCTATTAAAGATGTAGTGGACGAACCTCAGCCCTCGCCCGTACAGCCTCAGCCTTTAGAACCATTACCCACCAAACCCCAACCGGCAGAGCACCCGATAATCTCCTTTGACTATTTCGGGACACTGCAGGCTGTCTACAAACCAAAGATGCCCGTGCTGTCGTCGCTTAGAGAAAGAGATGTAGCCCAGGCATGGAAACAAATCGGCAACTCGGAAGAAAATGTCGGTATGCTATCCGATATGCTTGAACTTCGCAAGAAACTATCGTTGTGCGACTGGGCATATATGCAGCTAATCGACAAGGCTCTCGAGGCTACCAATGCGTCGAAAGACAGCCGCACTCTGATGCACGCCTGGTTGTTGGCATCATCGGGCTACTCTATGCGCCTGGGCAACGACTCTCGCAACCTGGTGATGCTCTATGGTACCGACTACGTGATTTACGAACGTTCGTATTTTTCTCTTGGCCGTTATAAATTCTACCCTTATAAAAACGAATCGGCCAATATGGCCATTTTCGAGCAAGAATTTCCGGGAGAGAAAATGCTGTCATTGGCAGTGCCAACACTCCCCGTTCTTGGTACCGAAGAAGTATGCTCAAGCGACCGTGTTTCGACGGTATATCCCGACCTCAAGCTCCACGGCTGTGTAAACAAAGGGCATATTGCATTTTTTGAGTCATATCCGGCCTCACACTACGGTGACAACTTCATGACACGCTGGGCCAATATCGCTCGCACTCCGTTCTCTCAGGCCATGCACTCTTCGCTTATTAAAGATATCAGGGCAAAGCTCGAAGGAAAGAACGAACGCGACGGCATCGCAATGATTCTAAACTGGTTGCAGACCGGCTTTACCTACAAAGTCGATAACGATGTATGGGGTCACGACAGGGCCTTCTTTGCGGAGGAAACTATTTATTATCCTTATAACGATTGCGAGGACCGCGCAATTTTATTCAGCAAAATTGTACGGGAGATATACGGGCTCGACGTAGCACTTGTCTACTACCCCGGCCATCTTGCCGCCGCTGTGCACTTCTCTAACGGCCCTTATGGCGACTATATCGAGGTAGCCGGCACACAGTATACCATTTGTGACCCAACCTATATCAACGCCCCGATAGGTCGCACAATGCCCGGTATGGACAACTCTTCGGCAACGCTTATCATAATTTGACCTGTTTGACTTGATAAAGTATTTCCAATTTTTTTGTAATTTTGGCAAATCTAACCTTATCGTATACTTTATCATGAAACAAATTGCTCTCGCCATTGGTTTTGCAAGTCTTTTTGTTGTGGCGGCCTGTGGCCACAGGGAGGCCGTGACGGCAGATTATTGCGTGGTGCCGCTGCCCGACCAGGTTGCCGTCGACACTGCCGCGACGCCTTTCAGGCTCTCGCCCTCGACTGTCATCGTCGCGGCCGACAGTGCCACTCAGTCTGACGCCCGACTGTTTGCCGGCTATATTTCGACCCTGACCGGTTTTAGCCCTAAGATTGTCGACAACGCACCGGCCGACGACTACATCCGCCTCGCCACCGGCTGCGGCACTCCCGACGCCTATACCATATCGGTCGCTACCGACAGCATCGTGGTCTGCGGCGGCAGCAACGCCGGCACATTCTACGGCCTGCAGACCTTGCGCAAGGCCATACCAGGCAAGGGCGACCGCGACATACTCTACCCCGTAGGCACGGTCAGCGCCACGCCGCGATTTGCCTACCGTGGGGCGCATTTCGACACGTCGAGGCATTTCTTCAGCGCGGACTCGGTCAAGATTTTTATCGACATGATGGCCATGCACGGCATGAACCGCTTCCACTGGCACATCACCGACGACCAGGGCTGGCGCCTCGAGGTCGACAGTCTGCCGCTGCTCACCGAGGTCGGTTCTACACGCCCCAATTCGGTAATCGGCTGGAATACGGCAGACTACGACAGCATACCCGTCAGCGGCTATTATACCCACGAACAAATCCGCGACATCGTGGCCTATGCCGCCGAACGCCATATCACCATCATACCCGAAATCGACCTGCCCGGTCACATGCAGGCAGCGCTGGCCGCATATCCCGACCTTGGCTGCACCGGGGGCCCCTACGAGGTATGGCGGCGCTGGGGCGTAAGTGACGACGTGCTCTGCGCCGGCAACGACAGCGTGTATGCCTTCCTCGACCGCGTAATGGACCAGGTGACCGAACTTTTCCCGTCGGAGTACATACACATCGGAGGTGACGAATGTCCCAAGACAAGGTGGAAGGAGTGCCCCAAATGCCAGGCCAAAATACGCGCCCTCGGCCTCAGGACCGACAGCCACAGCACGGCTGAGCAGAAACTACAGAGCCACGTGATGAAGCATGTCGCCGACCACCTCGCTGCCAAGGGCCGCAAGGCTATCGGCTGGGACGAAATCCTCGAAGGGGGCTGCGACACCTCGACAGTCATCATGTCGTGGCGCGGAGTACAGGGCGGCCTTACTGCTGCAAAGGCCGGGCACGACGCCATCATGACGCCGGCTACCTATCTCTACTTCGACTACAAGCAGAGCTACGACGAGGGCGAACCGGGCGCATACTATGCCAAGCCGCTGCTCTTAGAGACTGTCTACAGCTACGAACCCATACCCGAAGAGTTTAGCGATACCGAGGCCGCGCACATTATCGGCGTGCAGGGCAACACGTGGTGCGAGTATATCCCCAACTTCCGCCACGCCCAGTATATGACTCTGCCGCGTTTTGGCGCCCTTGCCGAACTGCAATGGGTGTCGTCGCCCAAGTATTACGCCGCCTTCATGCAACGCCTCGCCCGTCTCCGCGCCATCTACGACGCCGAAGGCTACAACTACAACGCCAAAGCCTTCGAAGCCTCAAATGCAGAGTAGTTTAACGGTTATCTAATAAAACTCAGCGCTTGCCGAGGCAATTCCCTCACGGGTGTTGCCTCGGTTTCTATATCGTGGAATCTAATACCCAATAAGTTAACAAGCCGAAAACGACATCCTGTTTTATTATCAGCACTTATAAACCAGTTCTCTACGGCATCGAAAATCTCACCTCTTCTTCCTCAGGCTTGGGAATAGATGGCGGAAGCGGACGAGGGGGGCCGTAATCTTGCCCCCGGCGACCACCATGCTCACTGCGGCCACAATCAGCACCAGGCCCGTCACGTCGCGTCCGGTAAGGACCTCGCCAAAGACCGTGATGCCGATTACCACGGCCGTCACCGGCTCGAGGGCACCGAGGATTGCCGTCGGAGTCGGGCCGATATACTGTATGGCCTGCGTGGTGCAGATAAACGAGATTACCGTCGGCAATATGGCCAACGCAATGATATTGCCCCACATATACCAGTGCTGTGGCAGCGCGAAATGACCGCCGGGGGTAACGGCTATCTTGCAGGCAAACATCACCACACCGGTAAGCAAGACATAGAAAATCACCTTGAGAGTCGCTATTTGCTTTAGTCTCGGGCGGTTGACCCCGATTATGTATGCGGCATAGCTAAGCGACGACAACATCACGAACAGCGTGCCTGTCACACTGAGCGTCGCCCCGTCGGCACTCTTGAAGAGCAGGCCGATACCTACCATGGCCAGGGCTATGCACACTATAGTCGTCACCGTCAGTTTCTCGTGAAAAAAGAGAGCCATAATCACCGCCACCATCAGCGGATAGACGAATAGCAGCGTGGATGCTATGCCGGCATCCATATACTCGTAACTCAAAAAGAGCAGTAGCGACGAAAGCGACATCAATATGCCCATGATTGTCAGCGGCACCACGCTCCGCCGGCCGATATGCAGGTTGCGCCTGCGCCACAATGCCATCAGAGCCACGGCTGGCACGGCAAAAAGATAGCGAAAAAAAAGCATACTGTCGGCATCCATGCCGTCGGCATAGAGTGGCAGCGCAAACAGAGGGTTGGTGCCATAGGTAGCGGCCGCGACCGCACCGAGTATATAACCTTTAAGTTTCGTATTCATGTATATGGTCTAAAAGCCCTGCAAAGTTAGTATTTTTGTACAATCACCGGCCATATTTTAACATCTGCATGAAAATTTTTCTTAAATTTGCCGACTAATCAATGTGTATGAACAATCTGCGCATATTTGCAGTTTCTAAAATATAAGGATGCAGATAAGCCGCATCTTTTTCATCACACAAACCAACTATCAAATTTATGAGTTTGACATCATATCTCAGTTTTCGCGGATTACGCACCCTTGCAATCGCCCTCGTGGCATCGGTAGCCGCCCCCCTGTGCGCCGCCCAGGCCGACACCGCCACGGTACTGCCGGGGCGCACTCCGCTACAGGAATTCCGGCGCATGGCACTGGCCAACAACAAGCAGCTGATGATGTCGCGCGAGCGCATACGCAAGGCCGGATATCAGAAAAAAGAAGCTTTCGCGGCCTACCTGCCCGGCATCGACTTCAACGGCGGCTATCTCTACAACCAGCGCGAGCTGTCGATTTTCGACAGCGACCAGCTGCTGCCCGTCAAGAGCTTCGACCTTGCATCGCAGAGCTACCAGTTCAACCTGGTCAAGAACCCCGTCACCGGCGAACCCGTCAAGGGGCCCAATGGCCAGTACATACCCTCCGAGGTGGCCCTCATACCCAAGGAATCGATGACCTACGACATACACAACGTCTTCTTCGGAGCCATAACGCTCACGCAGCCCGTCTATATGGGCGGTAAAATCGTGGCCATGAACGCCATAACCAAGGCTGCCGAGACGGCCGCACGCGAGATGCACATCAGCGAGGCCGAAAACGTAATCTATGCCGTCGATGCCGCATACTGGATGGTAGTATCGCTCAAGGCCAAGCAGAAACTCGCCGAAAGCTATGTCAACCTGCTCGACTCGCTCTCGCACGACGTGCACCTGATGCTCGACCAGGGCGTGGCCACGCGCAGCGACGTGCTAAGCGTCGATGTCAAACTCAACGCAGCCCAGGTCGACCTTGTCAAGGTCAACAACGGCCTGGTATTGTCGCGCATGGCCCTGGCACAAGTCTGCGGCCTGCCGGTACACACACAGTTTACCCTTGCCGACGAAGATGCAGAGACCCCCGTACCCCAACCCGGCGTGGCCCCCGAGGGCGGCTACGACATGGCGACGGTATATCAGAACCGCCCCGACCTGCGCGCACTCGAACAGGGCATAGAGGTTGCCAGGCAGCAGAAGCGCGTGGCACTGTCGTCGATGCTGCCGTCGGTAGCACTCGTGGGCGCATACGAGTTTTCGAACCCCAACATGTACGATGGGTTCAAGAAGAAATTCAAGGGCGCGTTCTCTGTCGGTGCCATGGTGTCAATCCCCCTGTGGCACTGGGGCGGCGACTACAACAAATACCGCGCCGCCGAGAGCGACGAGGTAATACGCCGGTTGCAGCTCGAAGACGCCCGCGAACTTGTGAGCCTGCAGGTAAGCCAGGCCTCGTATAAGACCGAGGAGGCGTATAAGACCTACCGCATGACCATGACCAACCTCGCCAAGGCCGACGAGAACCTACGCACCGCCGACCTTGCCTTCCGCGAGGGCGTGGCAACGACCGACAACGTCATGGAGGCGCAGACAGCGTGGCTCAAAGCACACTCCGAGCAAATCGATGCCATGATTGACGTGCAGCTATGCCAGACCTACCTCGCAAAAGCCCTCGGAACACTTTACCAATAACTAAAAAAATCAAACAACCATATGCAAGAGAATACCACCCAGGAAAAGCGCGCCAACCGCGCCCTGCTGATAACAATGGCCGTTGTCGTGGTGGCCGTCGCTGTCATAGCCATCATCGGCTTCCTATTTATGAACCGCCCCGACGATTACATCGAGGGCCAGGTAGAAGGCACTACAATACGTATCTCGGGCAAACTGCCCGGCCGCGTGGTCGAATTTTATGCCCACGAGGGCGACACCGTGCATGCCGGCGACACCCTGGCGCACATACACTCGTCGGTAGTCGAGGCCAAGCTCGGCCAGGCCGAGGCCATGCACCGCGCCGCCCAGGCCCAGAACCAGAAAATCGATGCCGGCACGCGCAGCCAGATTATCAACGCCGCCGCCGACCTGCTGCGCCAGGCCGAGGCCGCCCTCACAATAACCGAGAAGACCTACAGGCGCATGGAGAACCTCTATAACGGCGGCGTAATATCCGAGCAGAAACGCGACGAGGCCAAGGCCGCCTACGATGCCGCCGTGGCCGCACGCGACGCCGCCGCCAGCCAGCTGTCACTTGCCAAGGCCGGCGCCCAAAGTGAAGACAAGGTATCGGCACAGGCCATAGCCAATGCCGCCGAGGGCAGCGTCAACGAAGTCGAGGCCCTGCTCGAAGACAGCTACCTCACAGCCCCCGCCGACGGCACAATCGACCAGGTGTACCCACAAGTGGGCGAACTCGTATCGATGGGCGCGCCCGTGATGAGCCTCCTCAAACAGGACGACCGCTACGTGGTATTCAACGTGCGCGAGGAGCTGCTCAACGAACTCACCATGGGCAAGACCATAAGCGTGATGATACCCGCGCTCGACAAAAAGCATATTGATGTTAAAATATACTATATCCGCGACATGGGCAGCTATGCCACATGGCGCAGCACCAAGTCGACCGGCAGCTACGACAGCCGCACATTCCAAATCAAAGCCCGTCCAACCACCACCGTCGAGGGCCTTCGCCCCGGCATGACAGCCGTTTATGAGTAATTTAGGATTTATAGAAGGCATACGACGCGAAATCAGGCGTCTGGGCAGCCGCAAGATGTATATCTTCGGCATGCTCGTCGTGCCCGTGTTCATGGCCTTCTTCTTCCTCGACCTGCTCAGCCCCGGCCTTCCCAACCGGGTGCCCACCGCCGTTGTCGACCTCGACCACTCCACCATGTCGCGCACGGTCACGCGGTCGCTCGAGGCACTGCAGGTGCTCGATTTGAGCGAACGCTGCGAAAGCTACGACCAGGCCCTCGAGCGCGTGCGGCAGGGCAAGATTTTCGGCTTCTTCGTCATACCGGCCGATTTTGAGAAAAACGCCCTGTCGGGCAACGAGCCCACACTCGAGTATTACTCCAACATGACCTACTTCGTGCCGGGCACGCTCGCCTTCAAAGGCTTCAAGACCGTGGCCGTTGCCACCTCGGGCGGCGTGGTGCAGCAGACCCTCGTCAGCCTGGGCGCCACCCCGGGGCAGGTTGCCGCACTGGTGCAGCCCCTGAGCCTCGACGTCTACGGCCTCAACAACCCGTGGATGAGCTATTCGATTTACCTGTGCCCGTCGTTTACCATGGCAACCTTCGTGTTGATGATTATGCTGATGACGGTGTTCTCGATTACAATCGAAATCAAAGAGGGCACCTCTCCGCAGTGGCTTGCCACCTCGCACGGCAGCATCCTCGTGGCTGTGGCATCGAAGCTGTTACCACAGACCGTGATATTTGCCGCCGTAGGCATATTCATACAGTGGCTTTTCTTCGGCCTGTCGCACTTCCCCCTCAACGGGTCGCTCGGGTGGATGATAGTGGCCACGCTTCTTACCGTGGTTGCCAGCCAGGGTGTGGGGCTGTTCGTATCGTCGGTGGTCCCCAATCCCCGCCTGGCCTTCTCGCTGACGGCCCTCTTCGGCATATTGTCGTTCTCGTTCACAGGCTTTTCGTTCCCGGTCGAGAGCATGTATGGCTGGCTGGGCATCTTCAGCTACCTGGCACCAATCCGCTACTGGTTCCTCATCTATATCAACGAGGCCCTCAACGGCGTAGGTCTATATTACTCGCGCTACTACTTCGTGGCGCTGATTGTCTTACCGCTTGTGGCATGTACGCTGCTGCGCCGCCTGCGTAGCGCCTGCCTCAAACCTGTATATGTGCCGTGACATGAGCGTATTCACAAAAATATCACAATGGTCAGTGGCCATGGGGCGCGTTTTCCGCAACGAGTTCAGGCTGATGCTCCACGATGCCGGCGTGCTGCTGTTCTTCGTGGCCTTGCCGCTGCTCTACCCGATAGTGTACACACTGATATACAACCCCGAGGTTTTGCGCAAGCTCCCCGTCGCCGTCGTCGACGACAGCCGCACGGCACAGTCGCGCGAGCTGGTGCGCCGCGCATCGGCATCGCCATCGCTCGAGATTTATGCTTACTGCGCCGACATGCCCGAGGCTAAGAGACTTATGGCCGAGAAAAAGGTGTTCGGCGTGATGCAGATACCCTATGACTACGCCGAAAAACTCGGCAACGGCGAGGTTGCCCACGTGTCGTTCTACTCCGACATGAGCCTGTTGCTGCGCTACCGCACATTCGTAGCCGCGCTCACCGACCTGCAAATCGACGTAATCCAGGACATCACCGGAGAAAAGATATCTGCCCTGGGCCTGGAGTCGCTTGCCGGCGACATGAAGGCTCCCATCGCCAGCGAGGCGCAGATGCTCGGCGACACCGAGCAGGGGTTTGCGAGCTTTGTAATACCCGGCATCGTAATCTTGATTTTGCAGCAGTCGATGCTGCTCGGCATCTGCCTGCTCGGGGGCACCAGCCGCGAACGCCGTAACCGCAACCACGGCATCGACCCGCAGGAAGTCAAGGCCCCGGTGACGGCGACAGTATGGGGCCGGGCACTGGCCTACACGGTGTTCTACTTCCCCATGACAATCTATATCTTGCGCTTCATACCCGAGATATTCAACCTGCCCCACTACGGCAACCCCGTCGACTACCTGCTTTTCATCCTGCCGATGCTGCTTGCCACCGCCTTCCTGGGCCAGGCCCTCAACTATTTTATGAAGGAGCGCGAGAGCTGTTTTATATTCATCGTATTTTCATCAGTATTATTCCTTTTCTTGTCAGGACTCACATGGCCGCGCTACGCCATGAGCGACCTGTGGGTGTGGATTGGCAACTGCATACCCGCCGTTTGGGGTGTAGAGGGCTTCATCCGCATCAACTCCAACTCGGCCACGCTGCCCGAGGTGGGCACTGCCTTTACCGCTATGTGGATATTGGCCTTGGTCTACATGTTGCTGGCCCTGTGGGTAACAAAATATATTCGAATCAGTAATTATGGCCGGAATAAAGAGCTTAGCTAAAGACACGGCGATTTACGGGGTTAGTTCAATCGTGGGGCGGTTTCTCAACTGGCTCCTCGTACCCCTATATACCAACATGTTTGCCGTCGCGGAGTACGGCGTTGTCACATTTGTCTACTCGGTCGTCGCCCTGACGATGGTAATACTGGTCTATGGCATGGAGACGGGCTTCTTCCGTTTCGCCAACCACGAGCGGTGGAAAGACCCCATGGAAGTCTACGGTACATGCCTTACGTCGCTTGCCGTCTCGTCGACAGTTTTTGCCGTGTTGGTCACTTTGTTTTCGTCGCCGGTCTCGCATTGGATGGAGTGTGACGGGCACCCCTCGTTTGTCATAATCATGGCATGGTGCGTGGCCATCGACGCCTTCTCGGCGCTCCCCTTCTGCTACCTGCGCTACCGCAAACGCCCGGCGCGCTTTGCGATGCTCAAGCTCATAAACATCGGCTTCAACATCGGCCTCAACATATTCTTCATCCTCTTGTGCCCGTGGCTGGCCAAGACCGCTCCGGCGAGTGTAGGCTGGTTCTACGACCCCGACTTCGGCATCGGCTATATCTTCCTGGCCAACTTCCTGGCGTCGCTGATAACGGTGTTGATGCTCATACCCGACATGACGGGCTTCCGCTGGAAGTTCAACCACACCCTCTGGGCCGACATCATGCGCTACTCGCTGCCGCTGCTCGTGCTCGGCATTGCCGGCATCATGAACCAGACCATCGACAAGCTGCTCTACCCGCACCTGGTCAGCGACCCGGCCGAGGCCATGTACGGGCTCGGTATCTATGGTGCCAACTACAAGATTGCCGTATTGCTCCTGGTCTTCCTCCAGGCATTCCGCTTTGCCTACGAGCCATTTATATTTGCCCGGAGCAAGGACAAGGGCGAACAAAAGCTACAGGCATACCGCGATGCCATGACCTACTTCGTGGCCTTCGCCCTGCTCATCTTCCTGGGGGTGATGTATTATCTCGACATAGTTAAATACCTCATTTCCCCCAACTATTTCAGCGGCCTCAAGGTCGTACCGCTGGTGATGATGGGCGAATTGTTTTTCGGCATCTTCTACAACCTATCGGTATGGTACAAGCTCACCGACCAGACACGCTGGGGCATGTGGTTCTCGCTGCTCGGCCTTGGTGTGACGGTGTTGCTCAATATCGTGCTTGTGCCGCGTATAGGCTATATGGGCTGCGCCATAGCCGCCTTTACATGCTACCTGGTGATGATGCTCACAAGCTACTTCGTGGGCCTTAAGAAATATCCTGTCGGCTACCCGGTGGGCCGCATACTCGGTTTCTTTGCAATAGCGGCAGTCTTCTATGCCGTGGGTGTATGGCTGCTACCCCTGGCCGGTATGGGAGAGTGGGCCAACTATGCCGCAAGGCTCGTGCTACTCGCAGCCTTCGTGGCAATCTTTGCAAGAATCCAGGGCATAACGCTGAAACAGGCCGTGGAACCCGTGGCTAAATTCATACACCGCCGATGAAGGTCGTACTCATAAATCACAGCGACAGCCTCGGCGGGGCCTCGGTAGTGACCTACCGCCTGCTCAAGGCTCTGCAGGCACAGGGCATCGAGGCCCGTATGCTCGTGGTGCACAAGGCCACCGACGACCCGTCGGTAGTCGTGGCCGCGCCTCACTGGCGTGCGCGACTCCAGTTCTATATCGAGGCCGCAAGGATATTCGTGGCAAACGGCCACGACAGGGGCGACCTCTTCAAGGTGTCGCTCGGCAGCGACGGCCTGCCGCTGAGCCGTCATCCGTTGGTGCGCGAAGCCGATGCCGTATTGTTGGCATGGGTAAACCAGGGTATGCTCTCACTCAAAGAAATAGGGCGTATAGCCGCCGCAAAGCCGGTGATTTGGACCATGCACGACATGTGGAACCTCACCGCGCTATGCCACCACGCCGGCGAGTGCGACAAATACGCCGAACCATCGGGATGCCGCCAATGCCCTTTCCTCCACTCCAAGGCTTCAGACCACGATGCTTCGACCCGTGTGTGGCGCGACAAACAGCAACTTTACGGAACCGCCCATATAAAGTTTGTCGCCGTAAGCAGTTGGCTCGGCGAACTCTGCCGCCAAAGTCGGCTGATGGATGCGCAGAAGGTCACGGTCATCCCCAACGCCTTCCCTGTCGAGGAGTTTTACTCTGCGCCGCCAAGCGACGGCCGGCGCATCATACTCATGGGTGCCGCGCGCCTCGACGACCCGGTCAAGGGTCTGCCGCTGGCCGTAGACATGCTCAACCGCGTGACACGCCGCGACAACGCCGAGGTGCGCTTCTTCGGCACCCTGCGCGACCCACATGCCCTCGACGGCTTGAATTTCAAGCACCAATATCTCGGCCCTGTCAACGACCCGGCACGGCTGCGCGAACTCTATTCGCAGGCCCACGCCGTAATCTCGACCTCGCTCTACGAAACACTGCCGGGCACACTCATCGAAGGGCAAGCCGCAGGGGCGATGCCTGTCAGCTTCGACCGTGGGGGGCAAGCCGACATTATACGCGGCAACACCGACGGACGGCTCATACCATTTGGCGACACAACCGCCATGGCCGCCGCCCTCGACGAGGTACTCGCCACCGACCACGACCGCGACGCACTCCGCAAAACAGTAGCACAACGCTTCTCAGCCCCGTCTGTGGCACGAAAATATATCGAACTATTAGAACTTCAACTTTCGCAAGCGAAAAGTTGAAGTTTAAAGGTTAAAGTTTAACGAGATTGACAGCTCATTAACCCTTAACCTTTAACCCTTAAACATTTAAGTGAGCTTGCGAAACTTAAATTAGAAAAATGAAACAATTATTGATTATAATAGCTGCCGTAGCGGCACTATGCGTCGGGGCGCGCGAACTCGCCCTGCCATCGGTACCGGCAACCCTGAGGGTGCCGGCTATGAGGGCCGACTATATAGGCGCGCACTTCTGGGACTCGATTGACTGGGCCGACACCATGGCTACCGACCCTGCCACGGTAGCCCAAAACGTGGCCAACTACCTGTCGGTCTTCCCGGTCATGAGTGGCGACAGCGCGCGTGTGGCAGCGGCAGATACATTTCTGACAAACGCCCTCGCTGCCGGAGAAACGCAGGCCCTGGCTGCATCGCAAGCCCTTGAAGACTGTCTCTTCGCAAACGGGTCGACACTGCGCGACGAGCGCCTCTACACCATATTCCTCGAGCGCATGTTGGTCGCCGGGTTCCCCGACAGCCTAAGGACAAGCTATATGCTCGAAATGACACGTCGCAACATGGCCGGCACGCCTGCTGCGAATTTTGCATTTGTCACACGCGAGGGTCAGCGGTCGTCGTTACGCCAGTTCGCTGACAGGACTACCGTCTTGTTTTTCTACGACCCCGACTGCCACAACTGCCATGCGCTTGCCAAGGCCCTGGCCGACGACCCGGTACTACGCGCCAAGCTAATCGGCGGCAGCATCAAAGTGTTGGCAGTCAGCCCAGGAGACCCCGAAGAATGGCGGTCTCACGGCGCATGGCTACCGTCAGAGTGGACTGATGCCAGCGACGAAGGAGCAATTGAAGACGGCGAACTCTACAACTTCGGCACTTTCCCCTCAATCTATCTAATCGGTGATGATGGCACGGTAATACTAAAAGACTGCCGCCCCGAAGAACTAATCGAGACGATTGCCCACAAATTTTGATTTGTATATTTGATGTCAATGCATTAAATTTGCACTTTTAATGCACACCATAATGACACAATTACAACTCTATACAACAAAATCGCAACGAGGAAGCAAAAACCTTGTCAATATCAATCCGTCTGACGACGTATTGCGTCATATCCACGACCTCTCCACGGCGTTGGGTATCTTGCGTTACGAACCGTCAGAGCGGCAGTATTTCCTCCTGCTGCGATATATCGACTCGGGCCTATTGCTTACTGTTCTGCGCCCCATCGAGGGCGACGGCCTCGACCACTACGCCGCCACGCTTTATTTTGAAAACGGCATACAGATACCCGTGAGCGAGACTCTCGAAATCATCAATGCCGTAAAAGACTTTATAAGCAGTGGCGACCCCGAGGCGGCAGCTATTGCCGACATGCGCAAACTCCTCGGCAAGGAATATGCCGTCGACAGCAACCGTCCGCACCGGCAGGTATCATCGGGGCATCACTTCGCATTTGCCTTCTATGGCGGACACAAGGCACCCACGCTTGAAGACTATGCCAATGCCGACTTCTACCAGCCCGAGTACTCCGATTACGCCGGGGTGGTACTTATCGACTCGCGCACACTCGCACGCGGTGTAAACAGTGCTGCCGACGTGAGCAAGCCACGATTGGAAAAGCTCGTATGCGTAAACCAGCCGGCCAAGTCGCCCCAGGGCTTCTCGGCCCATTTAGGACGCCGGCCTTTCACGGCACCGGTATTTGCACGCTTAGGGTCTACAATGACCATTATATGGCACAAGAGCGGATTTGAATCTATAACCGACAAATTCAAAGTCGAGGGAGAGAACACCACCCCGCCGATACCCGACACCTCGGGGTCGCGCAGGGTATTGACGCCGGCCACCTTCTATATCACCGAGGAGCGCGGACAGCAACGACCTGTAGGCAACTACCTGATACGTGTAAACGGCATCGAGATTGACGGCCCTAAAGCCTTTACCTTTGCCGACCTCAAAAACGCGCGTGTCGAAATCAGCGCCCCCGGCTTCATGGCCTTTACGGGCCGCTACGACCTGGCATCTACGTCGCAGGTGCTCGTACAAATGCACGCATTGCACAAGACATACCGTTTCGACCTGCCCCTTAAAGATATAGGCGAGTCTGAGGCCGTGCGCATATACATAAAATCGAAAAAAAATCTCGAAGCGTGCCCTATCGAGGGTTATGACGTAGCCGACGGAAAACTTGTAGAGGGCACAGGCGTGTCGAACGCCCTCGTATATACCGGCGGGGGTAGCCGCAAGTCGTTCTTACTACCGGCCATCGCGGCAGTCGCCGGGCTGCTTTTCGGGCTGCTCATAGGCTGGCTCTGCTTCCACTCGTCGGCAAAGGCTCCCGTCGAGGCACCTCACATCGTGGTATCGTCGGCCACGCCCTCAGAACCGGCACCCAAGGCAGACGAACCTGTGGCAGAAGTCTCAACACCGTCCGCGCCGGGGGCCGACGCCATAGCATATCTCGACAACAACAGCACATGGCAACGCGCCGACATGGAAGCCATTGCCGGCCTGCAGGGACTTTTCGACGACATCAACAACTACAACTTTGAGAAACTCGCACAGGAATGGGCACCTAAACTCGAGGCGTCGAAAAACTTTGCCGCCGTAGTGCGCGCCACCAAGGGGGCCGCCTCTAAGCGCGACCCCCGCTCGAAGCCACATGCCCCGGCCTTCGACAACGAAAACCAGTCGATTAGCTGGCTTTCGTACACATACTGGATTGACCCCTAACAATTACAAACTACCCCTATATCGAACTTATATAAAACATGTTTTCAGGAATAGTAGAAGATGCAGCCACCGTGGTGGCTGTGACACATAAGGACTCTAACGTCGACCTGACGCTGCGTTGCGGCTTTGCCGACGAGCTGCATATCGACCAGTCGGTGGCCCACAACGGCGTATGCCTGACGGTGGTGTCGCTCAACCCCGACAATACCTACACCGTTACCGCAATCCGCGAGACACTCGAACGCTCAAACCTCGGCTTGCTCAAGCCCGGCGACCGCGTGAACGTAGAACGTTCGATGGTGATGAACGGGCGACTCGACGGCCATATCGTGCAGGGCCACGTCGATACCACCGCCGTCTGCACGGCAATCGAAGAGGCCGACGGCAGCCGCTATTTCAAATTCGACTACGAGGTCAGCCCTGAAATGGCCGCCAAGGGCTATATGACAGTCGAAAAAGGCTCGGTGACTGTCAACGGCGTGAGCCTGACGGTATGCGACAGCGAATTGCGCTCGTTCCGCGTCGCCATAATACCATATACCTTCGAGCACACCAACTTCCACGACATAGCCGTGGGGACTCGCGCAAACCTCGAGTTCGACATCATCGGCAAATACCTTGCACGTCTCAACGAGGTGAGAAGCCTCTGACCCCATGAGCGACACGCTGCCCCGCGAGAGGCTGATGCAATACGTGTGGCAGCACCGCCTATGGCTGCCGGCCGACATGCGCACTGTCGACGGCACACCCATCGAAGTCATCGACCCCGGCCTGCCGAACAACGACGCAGGGCCCGACTTCTTCAACGCCAAGGTACGGATTGGCGACCGACTGTGGGCCGGGAATGTAGAAATACACGTCCGGGCCTCAGACTGGCATTCCCACGGACACGACAGCGACCATGCCTACGACACGGTAATCCTCCACGTTGTCGACACTGACGACTGCCGCATCACGCGCCCCGGCGGCGACGTCATCCCCCAGACCGTGCTGGCCTGTGCGCGCGACTTCAGCAAGTCATACCACGAGATGGTCGACAAGCCGGGGCCCGGACTGGCATGTGCAGCCGAAATCGCCTCGCTGCCGTCGATTTATATCTCCGACTGGCTCACGGCCCTCGCATTCGAACGACTCTATGCAAAGGCCGACCGCGTAGAACAACTCACCAAGCGACTCAACGGCGACTGGCGCGAAGCCGTATATGTCACCCTGGCCCGTGCATTAGGCTTCCACACCAACAGCGATGCTTTCGAGCGGCTGGCATTGGCCACGCCGCTGTCGCGACTGCTACACCACCAGGGCGACCTCGCCACAATCGAGGGTACGCTCTTCGGACAGGCAGGATTGCTCCCCTCCATACCCACAGGCACTCCCGAGGGTGACTATGTGGCCAGGCTGGGCGGCGAACATCGTTTCCTGGCGGCAAAATACGGCCTCACACCCCTGCGCAGCCCGGGGTGGAAGATGGCCCGTATGCGTCCGCAAAACTTCCCTCACCGACGCATAGCCGTCCTTGCGGCAATGGTATCGGAAGGCTTCAGCATAGCTCGCCGCATACTCAATGTGCGCAACGCCGACGATGCCGTCAGGCTTTTCGACGTACAGCCCGGGCCGTTCTGGGCCTCGCACTACACTTTCGAGCCCTCGCTGGGCCGTGTCGGCACCGCCCTGGGGCGCAATTCCGTCAACACACTCATAATCAACGTCGTCGTCCCGGTCATCTATGCCTATGGCCGCTGCTATGGCAACAGCGACATGCAGGAGGCCGCCATAGACATACTGCAAGGCTTGCCGAGCGAGCAAAATTCGGTAATCCGCCTCTTCGAGGCCGGGGGCATATCGTGCAGCGATTCGTTCACCAGCCAGGCCCTGCTCGAGCTGCGCCGCAACTACTGCGAACCGCGCAAATGCCTCTACTGCCGCCTTGGCCACCGCTTCCTCGCCCACAAGGCAATACTGCGCCCAACTACAACCCAAAACTTATAAATCCGACGAGACTCGCCCCACAGGTCTCGCTAAACAGCTATATGCCAACACATTATCATTGTCTACATCACTATCCCCCACAACCATCTGATATTCAACGACTTGCAAGATGAGGCAAAATTGATTTTGCCTCATCTTGCAAACGGCTAATAATCAGCACAATGCCAAACGCATTGAGGCAAAAAAATATCGATGATATTTTGCTCGTAGTGCCAGTATGTCTTAATTTTGTATTTTTAAACCATCATCGCACATTATGGGAACCATTCGCACCGCAATTACAATATGTCTATTATGCCTTGTGTCAGTAATCGGGAGCGCCGAACCCCTACCCGTACAAAGAATAGAGGGCGAAATCCGCGCCGGCATGGGCTTGCCTTTCGACAATAAATATTATGGCAACAAATCCTATGGCGCCCTCAACGTCGGACTCGAATTGCGCTATAACTTCAAAAATACCGGCTGGGATTGTGGGGTAATAGCACAAATTGTCAGCAATGGATACGAAAGCGAAGAACCTGGCCCGTCGATATCTCATTCATATTGGGGCCTTTCTTTTTGTGGGAACTTCAATTTCAGACAAGGCCATAGAGTAAACCCATTTGCGGGCCTGGCATTAGGCACAGCCCTCACCGACGACGGCTCACTCGTTCTCGTCTCACCTCGCGTTGGCGTAGAATTTTTGCACCACATACGCATATCGGCTGAATTAAACATCAGCCGTCGATACTACAACAACGCCTGTCTCACATTGGGCATCGTCTTCGGCGGACGGCCCAAAAACCAAAAATAATTATTTGATTCAAGTTTCGCAAGTATACAACTTGCTCACTGTTAGTAGTCTTTAGGTTATAGGTTATGGTTTGATAAATGCAAATAACAATATTATTTGTGATGACAATTAGCGAACTAAAGCTAACCACTAAGCGATAAACTATTAACAGTGAGCAAGTCATAGACTTGCGAAACTTAAGTTATTTGAAAGTATAAACTATCCTCGCGATGGCCTGGTCGGGGGCGTCGGTGTCGTTGCGCGTGAAGCGGCGCGAACGCACCTCGGCGATGCAACGCTTTACCAGGGCACTATTGGCCGCAGCCGGGGCCTTGCCGCCGGTTTGCTCTACGGAGACCACATGGCCGTCCTTGCCCACCACAGCGCGAAGCTCTATGCGGCCGGTGACGGAAGAATTGACCTTTGCATAGCGGGGCATAATCCATCCGCCACCCACGCTGCCGGTGCCGGTGCCGTCGAGGGCGCTGCTCTGCCCCTCGGGCTTGCCGCTATCGCCGCTCTCGCGGCCATGCTTGTCGGTATTGTCCTGGGCATCGGGGGCCGAGGCAAAGGCATCGCTGACACCCTTGCGGGCACGGCGCCGCGCCTCTTCTTCAAGTTCTTGTTTCGACGGGCCGGTCTTTGCCGGTTTCTCTTTTTTCTTACGCTGGAGCGGTGCCGGACGCTCGGTCACTACATCAGGCTCGGGCGCGCCGACAGCCCCGGCATCGACAAGGTCGGAGCCTAAAGCCTCGGCGGCATGTGACTCGTTGACCGTGGGAGCCTCGGCATAGGCCGGCGCAGGGTCAGAGGGTACCGTGGCCTGGTCGAGCAACTCGACAAACTCCTCGTCGACCTCCACCAGCTCGGTCATGGGCCTGGGGGGCTGGCGAAGGGTCGACGGGTCGAAGACCAGCCTGCACCAAAGCAGGAGCACCAACAATATGATGGCGATAGCGGCGGTGACGATAGCGGCAATCAGGCGCGAACGGTTCATTGTTGTTCGGGAGTAGTACTTTGCGGTGCCGTGGGCTTGGTGGCAAGCACCATCTTAATCGAATTTTCAGCCCCGAGATTGAGCAACTCCACAATCTTGCCGTAGGCCGTAGCGGTGTCGGCATATACGGCAACGGCACCGAGAGAATCGACAGGCGCGATTGTGGCAAAGAAAGCCGTGAGCGAGTCGCGAGGCACGGCCACGGGGTCGGCATCGGGCGCGGCGACATAGTAGGCGCCGGCGGCATCGACAAACACGCGCGTCGAGGGCTTGACGGGGGTCTGCTGGCTGCTCTGCGGCAGGTCGATTTCGAGAGCCGTGGGGAAGACAAACGAACTGGTCACCATAAAGAACACCAGCAAGAGGAAGACGACGTCGGTCATCGACGCCATCGAAAATGTGGCCAGCATCTGCTGTTGTCGTTTGAGAGCCATTATGCAACAGGTTCGTTGAGGAGGTCCATGAAATCCATCGTGCGGGCCTCCATCAGGTTCATGATTTTGTTAATCCGTGCTACCAGCCAGTTATAGGCGAACAGGGCAATAATACCCACAATAAGACCGGCCACGGTAGTCACCAGGGCTGCATATATGCCCGAGGCGAACGAGTCGATTGTTGCCGAGCTGCCCGACTGCGCAATGGCATAGAAAGCCTCGACCATGCCGATTACAGTGCCGAGGAAGCCTATCATCGGGGCACCGGCAGCAGTAGTGGCAAGCCACGGCAGACCACGGCTGAGGCCGGCAACCTCGAGGTTACCCGTATTTTCAATCGCTACGAGCACGTCGTTCATCGGGCGACCGATACGCGATATGCCCTTCTCTATAAGGCGTGCATAGGGGGTATTGGCGTTATGGCACAGGTTGAGAGCGCTTTCGATTTCGCCCTCGTGTATATAGCCCTTGATGCGCTGCATGAAATTCTCATCTTCCTTCGATGCGCGGCTGATGACGAGGCTGCGCTCTACAAAGACATATACGCACAGCAGCAATAGCAGCGCGAGAGGTATCATCGTCCAACCTCCTTGGAGGCATAAATCCCAGAGTGACATGGATTATTATTAATTTTGAATGTGGAATTTTGAATGTTGAATGGCGGGGCCGGGGGGAATGGGGAATTTTGAATGTGGAATTTTGAATGTTGGCTTTATTGAGCAGAATGTGATAATTCAAAATTCAACATTAAAAATTCAACATTAATTACACGAGGCATTTCTTATATTGCGCCACTGTCTCTTTCAAGCCGAGGTAGAGGGCGTCGCAAATCAGGGCGTGGCCGATTGACACCTCGTTGAGGAATGGTATGCGCTTGTGGAAGAAAGCGAGGTTGTCGAGGTTGAGGTCATGGCCGGCGTTGACTCCGAGTCCGCACTTGCGGGCCACATAAGCAGCCTCGACAAAGGGGGCTATGGCACCCTCGGGGTCGACAGGGTAACGGTCGGCGTAGGGCTTGGTGTAGAGCTCCACGCGGTCGGCACCGGTAGCGGCTGCGGCGCGGATTTGCTCAGGGTCGGCATTGACGAATATCGACGAGCGAACGCCGGCCTCTTTAAACCGCTCGACCAGGGCTGTGAGGAAGTCGGCATGTTCGGTCACCGTCCATCCGCTGCTCGAGGTCAGGGCCCCGGGGGCGTCGGGCACAAGTGTCACCTGGGTGGGGCGCACCTTGAGGACGAGGTCTACAAACTCGTCGGTGGGATAGCCCTCGATATTAAACTCGCATTTGAGCAGCGGCCTGAGTTTATACACGTCGCTGCGACGTATGTGGCGCTCGTCGGGACGCGGATGCACCGTTATGCCGTCGGCACCGAAGTTCTCAATGTCGAGGGCGACGGCCTCTACATCGGGCCTATTCTCGCCCCTGGCATTGCGCAAGGTCGCTATTTTATTTATATTAACGCTTAGGTTTGTCATGTTTCACCAAATTTTAGCTATATTTGTAGTCACTTTTGCACTGCGGGGCAGTGCCCCGTGTGTTTTGACACTGCAAAAGTACTCAGAAAATAACAAACCACGAAAGATTTTGAGTATAAACCGCCAATGTTTCCTGAAAACGAATATCTCTTCCCCCCTGTAGCCGAAAGTTCCCGACTTCTGGTAGGGTGCCGCCGCGAAGACTATAGTGCCTCGCGCATCGCCCATGCCGTCGAAGACTGCAACGCCCACCTGCTCAATCTCAACGTGACAGCCATGGACGGCGACAAGGACTATGATATCGACGGCGACGGTATCAGCGACGGTAAATTCCCGGTTGTGTTCGACCTCAGGGTCAGCCACCGCAACGCCGAACATATCTCGCGGTCGCTCGAGCGATATGGATATACGGTGCTCGAGGCCAGCAGCAGCGACAAGGCCGACGACTCGACCCTGCGCCGCCGTATCGAAGAACTCTTCCGCTATCTCGAAATATGAGCACAATCGCAGTCTTCGGCAGCCGGCGCCAAAATCAATATATAAGCCAAATCGAGGCCTTCCTGGGCAATGTCCGCGCCAAAGGCATCGACATAGTAATGCACGGCAAGCTCTATGACCACCTTGCCGAAATCGCCCCGTGCGCCATAATCGGCGTAGAGCGGCGCAGCAGTGCCGACGCCGTGTGCGCCGACCTTGCCGTGAGCCTCGGAGGCGACGGTACATTCCTGCGCACGGCGCAGTGGGTAGGCCCCCTGGGAGTACCCATCGTGGGTGTCAACACGGGTCACCTCGGCTACCTGGCGGCCCTCTCAATCGACCGTCTGCCCGAACTGACCGACCTTATCGCCAACGACGGCTTCGTCGTGGAGCATCGCACCGTATTGAGCGTCGACAGCCCCCAACTGCCGCCGTCGGTGGGCCGCTACGCGCTCAACGAGGTTGCCCTGTCGAAAGAAGAGTCGGCATCGATGATTTATGCCTCGGTATGCCTCGACGGCGAACCGCTTGCCGACTACAAGGCCGACGGACTCTTAGTGGCCACCTCGACCGGCTCTACGGCCTACAACCTGTCGGTCGGGGGCCCCATCGTGCAGCCAACCGTGCCGGTTTGGGTATTGTCGCCCGTGGCGGCGCACTCGCTGTCGATGCGCCCCATGGTAGTCGATTCGAGGGCGACAATCAGCATCGTGCCTACGGGCCGCAGCCCCCATGTGCGCCTCGCAGTCGACGGCCGCAGCGTCATCATCGATACCGGAACCGAGATTCGCCTCTCGAAGGCTCCCTTCGAGCTGGCCGTGCTGCAGCTGCGCGACCACACATTTGCCGATACCCTACGTCGAAAACTCCACTGGGCCGAGTGATGGTAATCGTTAAATCTTGCAGATATACGCACCCAGAAATTGGGCCTATATATGTCAGGGTCAACGCAAACTCCCGCTGCATCAGGGCACGATGGGTGGGGCCCGAGCTACACATCACCATACCGCGCAACCTGCCCGCCGACGAGTACGAGCGATTTATCTACGATTTCGGCCAGAAAATCAAGGAGGCCAAGCCTCGGTCGCGCTACCACGCCGGGCAAATCATCGACGGCAACTACGCCGACTTCGAAATACGCATAAGCGACAGCAAGGCCGTACACGGCAGTTTCATAAGTCAGGAAGACAATAATCCGCTGCGCGGCAAAAAGCGCAATTATACGCTGAATATCAGCGACAAGCTGCTCGAACGCCTTGATTTCGGCACGCCCCGGCTCGAAAATTTTATCAACAGCATGTTGATTATGTGCGGCGAGGGCGCGACGAGCGATTTTATAGTGCCTCGAGCCCGGCAGCATGCCGCCACCATAGGCCATTCGCCGCTCGGATGGGACGTCAAGGACTCTAAGACGCGCCTTGGCTGTTGTTCGTCGCGGGGCATCATCACCTTAAGCCCCCGACTGGCGTTCCTTCCGCTTCATTTGGCCGACTATATCATATATCACGAATTGGCCCACCTGAGCGAGATGAACCACTCGGCGGCATTCCATCAGATTTGCGACAGCTACTGCGGAGGCCGCGAGGATGAATACCGCGCAGCCGTAAAGGCTTTCGATTTCCCGGTTTTCTAATTATGTCACGATTTTTCTACGCACTCATAATAGTCATCTTTGCCTCCTGTAGCAAGCCGGAGCCGTCCGGGCGCAACTACTTCGACGAGCTACGCAGCGTCAACAAACTCGTGTTGGCACAAATGACCATATCGAAGATGGCCACTGTCGGCGACCTGCGCCCCGAGGACGCCAAGGGCATGAAGCAGACTGCGGCAGCCCTCTTAGACCAGATAAAAATCGGCAATCGCAAAGCGGCATATTCCTACGACACCTACCTGCGCTCGTATATCGACCTGTCGCAGCTCCAACCCGGCGACATAAGCATCGACCATGAGGCGCGCACGGTGACTATCGCCCTGCCGCCGGTAGAAACTGAATACCTGGGCCGCGACGTGACAATACGCGAGGACCACTACCGCGTGACCGGCCTACGCTCCGACATCGACCAGGACGAGAGGGCGCGAATCAAAGAGGCCATGAACGCCTCGCTCAAGTCCGAGGTAGAGGCGAACCCCGAGTTCCGTCAAAAACTCGAGCAGCAGGCCCGTGCAAAGGCCCGCGCATATTTCACAGGCATTGCCGAGGCCGACGGATATAAGGCCAATATCATATTCAAGCCGTCGAAAGGAGGTGGACAATGAAAATCATGAACTTATATAAGTGGCTGATTGCCGCCGCGCTCGTCGTTATTGCCGCCTTGGGCATTTGGTTCGCCATCGAATACCACAACGCACCCGAGGTTGAGCGCACCAACATCCGCCCGGGCAAAATCGCCGACATCCAGTCGATGGCGCAACTTTGCACGGTCGATTTCTACGAAGATTTCCCCATGCGCGGCCACATAGGGCCGAAGCACATGTTTGCGCGGATTGCCATGACAGGCTCAATCTCGTTCAATCTCGACAGCCTCGACATAGAGGAGCGTGGCGACACCTTGGTCGTGACCCTGCCGCCCGAAATCGTAACGGCCATGGAGTCAACCGAGCCGGGAGCCTACGAGGTGATTGACACATGGAACGACTCGTTTATGGGGTCGTCGAAATTTACCACAGCCGAGGAAAATGCCATAAAGTCGAAAGCGTGGCTGCAGTTCATACGCCGCATCTACGCCAAGGGCTATGTGCGTCGTGCCCGTGCCGAGGCTGTCGCCAACCTGCGCACCCTGCTCTCCGCCGCCACGGGGCGCCCCGTCGAAGTAACCGACCCCACCCCCGACGGCAAAATCTGGTAAGCCCCCTCGCCAAAGCAGAAGAAACATAAAGACAAAAAGGACAAAAGGAACATAAAATTTATGTCACTCCTATCCTTTTTTATTTTTGTTTTCCGTTCCTAATAATCCCTTCTGTTCCTTTTGTCCTTATGTTTCCTCCGACCAGCAACAAAGTTTCCCCCAACCCAGTTAGGGACCTCAGTAGCCTTTGCGGTATTTGTCGCTTCCTTGCTCGGAGGCTTCGTCGAGGATGCTGAGGTAGGAGTTATAGCGCGACTCGCTGATGGTGTGGTTGTCAACAGCCTCGCGGACGGCACAGCCGGGCTCGTGGGTGTGGGTGCAGTTGTCGAAACGACAGTCGGCCGACACCTTGAATATGTCGGGGAAATAGTGCCCTACATCCTCCTTCTTGAAATCATACACGCCGAAGCCTCTCACTCCCGGGGTGTCGATAATCTCGCCGCCGCCGGGCAGGTCGTACATCTCCGAGAAGGTCGTGGTGTGCATACCGGTGTCATGCGCCGCCGAAATCTCGCCCGTGCGGAGGTCGAGACCGGGGATTAGGGCATTGATTAGCGTGGTCTTGCCCACGCCCGAGTTACCCGAGAAGAGCGATACCTTGTCGTGCAGATAGTCGGCGAGTTTGTCGAGACCCTCGCCGGTGGCTGCAGAGACTCCGAAGGTGGTGTAACCGATTGAGCGATAGAGATATTCCACGGCTTCGAGCAGGCCCTCGTCTTCGGGCTCGGTGAGCAGGTCGATTTTGTTGAACACCAACACCGCCGGCACGTTATATGCCTCGGCAGTGGCGAGGAAGCGGTCGATAAAGGTAAACGACGTGGTGGGGTGGGCCAAGGTGGCCACAAGCACGGCACAGTCGATATTGGCCGCGATGATATGCGCCGCCTTCGAGAGGTTGCTGGCGCGGCGTATGATATAGTTGCGGCGGTCGAGCACCTTGGTGATATAAGCCACGCCGTCGGGGCCGGGGGCACTCAGCTCTACATGGTCGCCAACGGCGACGGGGTTGGTGGTGCGTATGCCCTTGATGCGGAAATTGCCCTTGACCAGGCACTTGACTTCCGAGCCGTCGTCGCGCCTCACTATATAGCTCGACCCTGTATTTCTTATAATCGTGGCACTCATTTTATAATCTGCGCTGATGGACAATGGAATTGTAGTGACAGTGTTACAAGATTGATAGTACGTTCATTGCAGCCAAGGAGGCAAACGGACTTCAAGCTGGTACACCCCTTAAACATATTTTCGAGTCCATTACCATAAATGCAGTTCGAGAAATCTATCCCGCTCATATTTATATGCTCCAGATTGGTGCAATTTGCAAACATCGCTTTAGCTTCTCGGCATTTAGGCGTACGGAAACTACTCAGGTCGAGACTCCGTAGCGACGAGCAATTCGCAAACATTGCCAAGAAACTCCTGGCCCGTTCTGTATTCCACGAGCTCAAATCTATATCCTCAAGGCTCGAGCAATTATTAAACATAGAAATGAATTTCTCACCCCTTGAAGTGTCGAAAGTCGACAAGTCGAGATGGCGCAAAGAGTGACACTCGGCAAACATGCCATTAAAATCACAATCATTGAAACGTGTAATGTCGGAAGTATCGAGAGGTGAGAGGTCGACAGACTCGAGTGAATGACAGCCAGCGAACATGCCGTAAATCGAGCGGAGTTGTACACCTCGCAAACCTTCGAGATTGACCGAGGCAAGGCGGTTATATCCTTCAAATAGCTCATGGGCATAAAAAAATGGCCTCGGCTCAAAATATTGCATGTCGATGCCGACTATATTCTGAGGATTGCGGGCTTTGAAGCCTTTCAACAAGGCAGGATAGCGAACCAAATCGATTTCGTTTTCGCCAACGCTGAGGTTGATTTTATCGAATAACCAATTATCCGGTTTCAATGATGCCGGGCCGACGGTGGTCACTATCAACTTCTGAACGGGGCGTTGGCTCTTGGCCGGCTTTTCGATTTTTTGGCCGCAGAAGGGGCAGAACGCTGCCTCGGCAGGTACTTCGTCGTTATGGCAATGTGGACATTTCATAGTTTATCTGATAATCTTAGCCGAGGGGCAATAGGTTGCGAGTGACTGGGCTACGAGGTCGACGGTACGGTTGTTGCAACCGTAGAGACGTACTTCTTTGAGCTGTGTACAGCCGGCAAACATGTCGCCAAGTGTCTGACATTTAGAAAAGTCGATACCGCTCATGTCGATATTCTCGAGCCAGTCGCATCCGTTGAACATCGAGACTGCCGCCGTGCATTTAGGCGTGCGGAAATTGCTCAGGTCGAGTCTGCGCAGCGACGAGCAGTGCGAGAACATCGAGCTAAGCACCTCTACGTTTTCGGTATTCCATGAGCTGACATCGATATTTTCGAGTTTGGAGCAGTGGTAAAACATCGAATTGAAACTCGTGCATGCCGATGTATCGAAGCCTGAGACATCAAGTTTGCTCAAAGAACCGCAACCGGAAAACATCCAGTGAAACGAGGTAACTCTCGAGGTATTAATCGGCGACAGGTCAATGGTTTTGAGATTGTAGCAAGTTTTAAACATCTCGTAGCACGACACCGGTTCGACTGTCTTCAATCCGGCCAAATTTACCTCTGTCATATTGCAACACCCAGCAAACATATCAGTAAATGCCAGTAGTCCGTTAGGTTCGAAGTATTGCATGTCGACCGAGACCACGCTCTCGGGATGGCGACAAAATTTAAATCCTTTAGCAAGGTCAGGATTGAGCGAAAGGGGTAGCTCGTTGACACCGGCTATGAGGTTGATTTTGTCAAAAAACCAATAAAACGGCCTTATGGCCGCACCAGCAACGCTGGTTGTCACGATTAGCCTCGGCGTAGGGGCGGGGTTGGGTATGCTATCTTCGATTTTATGGCCGCAGAAAGGGCAAAATTTTGCCTCGGCCGGTACTTCGTCGTTATGGCAATGCGGACATTTCATAGTATCAAGTGTGTTTTTTTACAAATTTCTCGAAACGCTCGAGGGCTTCGGCGAGGCGTGTGCGGGGGCAGGCGATGTTCCAGCGTATGAAGTGGTCGTCGCCATACATCTCGCCGGCATTGAGCCATAGCGACTGCTCGTCGATGAGTCGTTTCTCGAGTTCTTCACCGCCCATGCCGAGGGCTTCGACATTCATCCACACCAGGTATGTGCCCTCAAGTCGGCAGAGCGGCAATTGCGGCAGATGGCTGAGGCAGAAGTCGGCCATCATGTCGTAGTTGCCTTTGAGATAGGCAATCAACTGGTCGAGCCACTCCTCGCCCTCGTTGTAGGCGGCTATGGTGCCTACAACACCGAAGGGGTTGACGTCGCACACCTCGTTGATATTTATGGCGCGGTCGATGCGGCGGCGGAAGTCGGCATTGGGCGTGATAATCGATGCAATCTGCAGCCCGGCGGTATTGAAAGCCTTGCTGGGCGACACGCAGGTCACCGACTGCTCTACAAACTCGCGTGGCAGGGTGCCGTAGGGCGTATAGCGGTAGCCCGGGTAGACGAGTTCGCAATGGATTTCGTCGCTGACTACGACCACGCCGTTGTCGTGACAAAGCCTGGCGAGTGTGGCCAGCTCGTCGCGGGTCCATACGCGGCCCACGGGGTTTCCGGGGTTGCACAGGAGCAGAACCTTGGCAGCAGGGTCGGCAACCTTGGCGGCGAGGTCGTCGAAGTCCATCTCATAGCTGTCGCCGGTATAGCGCAGGGGATTGGTCAGGACCTCGCAGCCGTTGTTGCGTATTGACGAGAAGAAGCAGTTGTAGACTGGCGTCTGCACGATTACCTTGTCGCCGGGCGCGGTGAGGGCCTTGATGATGGCCGACAATGCCGGCACCACGCCGCTGGTGTACATGATGCTGTCGCGCTCGATGGCCCAGCCGTGGCGACGGCCAAACCAGTCTGCCACGGCACGGTAATAGTCCTCGCCGACAAGGGTATAGCCGAAGGCCCCCATGTCGACGCGGCGATGCAGGGCGTCGATTATTGCCGGGGCGGTGGCAAAATCCATATCTGCGACCCATAGGGGGAGCAGCCCCGGCTCGGAGTCCCATTTATAGCTGCCGGTGCCTCGACGCTCCACGCCTCGGTCAAATGCTGCGGTAAAGTCAGTCATTGGTCTCAATGCGGCAGTCGGCCGGGGCCACTATATTTTCGTCGATGATAATCTCGCCTATTGACGGAGCCTTGATTGAGCCCGTGGTGGGATTTTTGACACTGGTAATATGCGACTTGACGGTTGCCACGACCTCCGACTCCTCGAAGGCGAGGTCGCAATCGGGGTCGAAGGTGCAGTTTTCGAGCACAAGGCCCTCGCAGTAGCAAAGTGGCTGGGTGCCTGATATGTGGCAGTTGATTAGGTGCAGTCGGCGCGAATGCCAGCCGAGGTATTCGCCATGCAGTTCGCTGTCGCGCACCGTCACATTCTCGGTCTCCCAAAAGGCGTCTTTCGAGTTGATTACGGCATTGCGGATTTCGACATTGCGCGCATACTGGAACGAATAATTGCCGTTCTGGCGATAATGGTCGATGAGGATATTCTCGCAGTGCATAAAGATGTAGTCGGCCTTGTCGGTCGTCACGTCCTTGATGTCGATATTGCGGCAGTGCCAGAGCGTTTCCTGCGCGTCGGGAATGGCGACGCGGTCGAGGGTCACGCCGTCCATCTCGCGAAACATCTTGGGGGCATTGACGATGGTATTGCGCATCACGCAGTTGTCGGAATACCACAGCGCGGCACGGGCACCCGGCTCGAAGATGCAATGGTCGACAAAGAAGCCCTTGACATGCCAGAAAGGATATTTACCACGAAAGACACAGTTTTCGGCTTCGATATTGCGGCAACGTTTGAGTGCCGACTCGCCCTCGTTGAACGTCACGCCGACGAGTTTTAGGTCGTGAGTGGCGAATAGCGGCCTCTCACCACCATATTCTTTATTCTCGATAATTTCCATAATGGCAAAATTACAAAAAATATCGCAACAACCCCGCCCCAAAGAGCAGAAAAACACATCGTTTGCACGGCTCTTTCATTTAAGATTGTCTTGCCTCTCGGGAAATGTTGTTATTTTATAGCGGGCATCCGGGCGTCTTTGCCACCGGCTTTATGTTTCCCAATTTTTAGCTCTGATTTTTCAAGAAGGTGGATGATGGTTGCTTAGATTTCTGATTATCAATAAAATAAGTGGCATAAAAATTTGGCCAAATGGCAGGTTTTTCGTAACTTTATAGGTGAAAATCAATTAGTTATGAATAAAACCAAGCCACTTGACCAAGTATGTTCGAATGAGGGAAACACCCTCGAGCAGCCCTCAAAATTACAAAATAAATCCGAATCCGGGTGCAGCATCTTCGACAGACTGATGGATTTTGCCTCGTCAGTCCCCGATTTCCGCAGGACTCACAGTGGCAACTTCCGTCACCGCCTTGAAGACATCATCATGCTGATGGTCCTGGCCCGGGCGTCTAAGTGTGTCGGACGTGCAGACATAATCGAGTTCGGCAGACACAACCTCAACAAGTTACGC